>Ga0066478_1000152_pt1 | contig 26313 bp, 37 predicted proteins | sample LakWasM116_HOW13_2_FD_59559 | JGI IMG/M metagenome (GOLD analysis project Ga0066478, IMG submission 59559) | Freshwater sediment methanotrophic microbial communities from Lake Washington under simulated oxygen tension - Sediment Metagenome 116_HOW13 | ecosystem: Environmental > Aquatic >... | reverse complement strand
ACATGTGCCTGTGTTGATTTCTGAAAACATGGTTGGTCACAAGCTCGGTGAATTTGCGTTAACACGTACATTCAAGGGTCACGCGGCTGATAAAAAAGCGAAGAAATAAGAGGCTAATGATGCAAGTAACTGCAATATTAAAAGGCGTTCACCTCTCTCCGCAAAAAGCGCGTTTGGTGGCCGATTTAGTACGTGGCAAGAAAGTAGATCATGCTTTGAATATTCTTAACTTCACCCCTAAAAAAGGTGCTGAGATTATTAAAAAAGTAGTGGAATCTGCAATTGCTAACGCTGAACACAATAATGGTGCTGATATTGATGAATTGAAGGTCACTTCAATTTATGTGGATAAGGGCATTGTGTTGAAAAGAATCCGTGCTCGCGCAAAAGGCCGCGCTGGGCGTATTACTAAACCAACCTGTCACATTCATGTGACAGTCGGCGACTCAAAGGCATAACATGGGACAAAAAATTCATCCAATTGGGTTCCGTTTGAGTGTTCAAAAAAATTGGGCCTCACGTTGGTACTCTAATAGCAAAAACTTTCCAGCGATGCTGCAGAGTGATATCAAAGTACGCGAATTCTTAAACAAGAAATTAGCAAGTGCAGCAGTGAGCAAGATTATTATTGAGCGTCCTGCAAAAAATGCAAAAATCACCATTTACAGTGCACGCCCAGGCGTGGTGATCGGTAAAAAAGGTGAAGACATTGAGTCATTGCGTTCTAGCTTGCAAGGTTTGATGGGCGTACCTGTTCATTTAAATATCGAAGAAGTGCGTAAGCCAGAAATTGATGCGACATTGATCGCACAATCGATTGCGCAACAACTAGAAAAGCGTGTGATGTTCCGTCGTGCCATGAAGCGTGCGATGCAAAATGCAATGCGTTTAGGCGCACAAGGCATCAAGATCATGAGTTCTGGTCGTTTGAACGGTATCGAGATTGCGCGTACTGAATGGTATCGCGAAGGTCGTGTGCCACTTCATACATTGCGTGCTGATATTGATTACGGTGTTGCTGAAGCGTCAACAACATACGGCATTATCGGTATTAAAGTATGGGTATTCAAAGGTGAAATTTTTGGTGATAACGCACAAGCACAAGCTGCGCAAGTGACTGCTGATGCTGAGCCAGAAAAAAAAGTAAGAAAGCCGAGGGCTAAAGATGCTACAACCGTCTAGACAAAAATACCGCAAGATGCAGAAAGGCCGTAACAAAGGCATTGCAACAACCGGTAATAAAGTAAGTTTTGGTGATTTTGGTTTAAAAGCCATTGGCCGCGGTCGTTTGACTGCACGTCAAATTGAGGCTGCACGTCGTGTGATGACACGTCACATTAAACGTGGTGGTCGTGTATGGATCCGTATTTTCCCAGATCAGCCAATTTCTAAAAAACCTGCTGAAGTACGTATGGGTAACGGTAAAGGTAGTACCGAGTACTACGTAGCACAAATCCAGCCAGGTAAAATGTTGTACGAAATGGATGGTGTGAGTGAAGAGTTGGCGCGCGAAGCGTTCAGACTGGCTGCTGCAAAGTTACCAATCGAAACGACCTTTATGACACGTCAAATTGGTAGTTAAGGAAAGGTAAGCTAAGATGAAAGCCACCGATTTAAGAGCAAAAAGTGTTGATGAGTTAAATGCTGAGTTGATTGAGTTGCGCCGTGCACAATTCTCTCTACGTATGCAATTGGCAACGCAACAATTAAATAAAGTAGATCAGCTAGGTAAAGTGCGTAAAGATGTTGCGCGCGTTAAAACTGTATTGGCTGAGAAAGCGAAACAGGCATAAACATGACGGAAACAGCAAAAGTTGTACGTAGCTTAAGCGGTCGCGTAGTCAGCGATAAAATGGATAAAACCGTTACCGTGTTGGTTGAGCGTAAAGTGAAGCACCCAATGATTGGTAAAGTGGTTGTGAAATCAAATAAATTTCATGCCCATGATGAAAATAACGAGTGTAAAGAAGGTGACCTCGTGACTATCGTTGAGAGCCGTCCATTGTCTAAAACAAAGACATGGGTAGTGAGTAAAGTAGACGTAAAGGCTTAAGCCTTGAATGCCTAAAAATAGTTAGATATTCATCTTGCTATAGATGAAATCTATCAGTTATAATGTTGGACTTTTCGGCGCTCGTGTAACTTAATTTTAAGAAGCACATAAAGCAAGCGCCCCAATACTGACCGTGGTCTACTGGCCGTACTAAGATGCTAAGTCTTGTAACGGCCGGTGTTGGTTAAAACGGATTAAGTTGGAGATTATTCTCATGATTCAAATGCAGTCTCGGTTAGAAGTGGCCGATAACACTGGTGCGCGTTCAGTACAGTGCATTAAAGTGCTTGGCGGTTCAAAACGTCGTTACGCTAGCATAGGTGACATTATCAAGGTCAGCATCAAAGATGCTGCGCCGCGTGGTCGTGTAAAAAAAGGTGAGGTCTATAGTGCTGTAGTTGTACGTACAGCCAAAGGCGTGCGTCGTCCAGACGGTTCACTTGTAAAATTTGACACCAATGCCGCGGTTTTACTAAACAACAAATTAGAGCCAATTGGCACACGTATCTTTGGGCCGGTCACACGCGAATTGCGTAGTGAGCGTTTCATGAAGATTGTGTCTCTTGCGCCTGAAGTGTTGTAGTTCTAGGCATAAGGATAGTTAAGATGAGCAAAATTCATAAAGGCGACCAAGTAATCGTCAATACAGGTAAAGACAAAGGCAAGCGCGGTACAGTATTGCGCACGCTCGATTCTGGCCATGTGGTGGTTGAGGGCATTAATGTTGCAAAAAAACATGCCAAGCCAAATCCGATGAAGGGTATCACTGGCGGTATCGTTAGCAAAGAAATGCCGATTGATGTTTCAAATGTTGCATTGTTCAATCCGGCGACGCAAAAAGCGGATCGCGTGGGTTTTAAAGTGTTAGAGGATGGTCGTAAGATTCGTGTTTACAAATCTAATGGCGAATCAGTGGACGCATAGGATAAATTATGGCGCGTTTAAAACAATTTTATAAAGACTCAGTTGTAAGCAAGATGACTGAGCAATTTGGTTACACTTCAGTGATGCAAGTGCCTCGCATTGAAAAAATCACCTTGAATATGGGTGTTGGCGAAGCGGTTGCTGATAAAAAAGTGATGGAACACGCAGTGGGCGACATGGAGAAGATTGCTGGTCAAAAAGCGATCGTGACCAAAGCCAAAAAATCGGTAGCTGCATTTAAGATTCGTGATGATTATCCTGTCGGTTGCAAAGTGACTTTGCGTCGTGAGCGTATGTACGAATTCTTAGATCGTCTGATTACTGTTGCTATTCCACGTATTCGTGACTTCCGTGGTATTTCTGGTAAATCTTTTGATGGCCGTGGTAATTACAACATGGGTGTAAAAGAGCAGATCATTTTCCCTGAAATCGAATACGATAAAATCGATGCCCTTCGCGGTATGAATATTACGATTACTACAACGGCTAAAACTGACGAAGAAGCGAAGGCATTGCTTGCTGCGTTTAGTTTCCCTTTTAGAGGTTAAGACATGGCTAAAACATGTATGACAGAACGCGAATTAAAACGTCGCGAAACCGTAAAGAAATTTGCAGCAAAGCGCGATGCTTTGAATGCCATCATCAATGATCAGCAAGCAAGTGCTGAAGATCGTCGTGATGCGCGTTTGAAATTGCAAGGTCTGCCACGTAACTCAAGCCCTGTGCGTTTGCGTAACCGTTGCGCATTAACAGGTCGCCCACGTGGTGTTTTCAGTAAATTTGGTATTGCGCGTAGTAAATTGCGCGATTTGATGATGAGTGGCCAAGTGCCAGGCGTCACCAAAGCTAGCTGGTAACGGAGGAGTAGATTTATGAGTATGAGTGATCCGATTGCCGATATGCTAACGCGTATTCGTAATGCGCAAAGTGTAAACAAATTAACCGTTTCTATGCCAGCATCAAAACTCAAAGGCGCTATTGCTAATGTGTTAAAAGATGAAGGTTACATCGAAGATTTTGCTGTACAAGCAAACGATGGTAAACCGGTGTTGAATATCAGCTTGAAATACTACGCAGGTCGTCCAGTAATTGAGAAGATTGAGCGTGTAAGTAAGCCTGGTTTGCGTATTTACAAGGGTAGCCAAAACATCCCTAAAGTAATGAATGGTCTTGGTGTGACAATTGTGTCTACATCCAAGGGTGTAATGACAGATCGTAAAGCACAAGCAGCCGGTATCGGTGGCGAAGTGTTGTGCGTAGTGGCTTAAGGAGAAGCAAATGTCTCGTGTTGCTAAAAATCCTGTCGCCATTCCTGAAAAAGTGGAAGTGGTGTTAAATCCAACGCAAATTAACGTGAGTGGTCCATTGGGCAAGTTGTCTCATACGTTAACAGATGTGGTGACATTGACGCGTGATGGCGATGTGATCACAGTAAAAGCAAATAATGATACACAGCATGCGCGTGCAATGTCAGGTACTTTACGTGCTTTGGTTGCCAACATGGTGCAAGGTGTGTCTGTAGGCTTTACTCGCAAACTAACTTTGGTTGGTGTTGGTTATAAAGCAAGTGCACAAGGTGCTGTGTTGAACTTGGAATTGGGTTATTCACACCCGATTAACCACAAGATGCCAGCCGGTGTCACCGTGCAAACGCCAACAGCAACAGAAGTTGTGTTGACTGGTGCAGACAAACAAGTGGTTGGTCAAGTAGCTGCACAAATTCGCTCATACAGAGCACCAGAGCCTTACAAAGGCAAGGGTGTGCGTTATGCAGATGAAGTGGTAGCTATTAAAGAAACCAAGAAAAAATAAGTAATTAGACTTAAAAACCTAAATTTAAACTAGGGCTTAGAAAATGAATAACGTAAATAACCGCTTGCGCCGTGCACGTAAAACCCGTGCCAAAATCGCCGAGTTAAAAGTTACACGTTTGAGCGTGCATCGAACAAATACGCATATTTATGCGCAAATTATTGCTGAAAGTGGCGATAAAGTGATTGTCAGTGCTTCAACAGTTGAGGCAGATGTGCGTAAAAAAGTTAAAAATGGTGGCAATGTAGAAGCTGCCGCTTTAATTGGCAAGCGTATTGCAGAGAAAGCAGTCAAAGCTGGTGTTACCACCGTTGCTTTTGATCGTTCAGGCTACAAATATCACGGCCGTATCAAAGCGTTGGCAGATGCTGCACGCGAAAACGGTTTGTCATTCTAAAAAGCGAGACAGATAATGGCTAGAGAAGTTGAACAACAACAGCAAACTGATGGTTTGCGTGAAAAAATGATCACAGTCAACCGTGTAAGCAAAACGGTTAAGGGTGGTCGTATCATGAGTTTCGCAGCATTGACTGTAGTCGGTGACGGCGATGGTGCTGTAGGCATGGGTAAAGGTAAAGCGCGTGAAGTGCCGGTTGCTGTACAAAAAGCAATGGACGAAGCACGTCGCGGCATGCTGAAAGTGAACTTGAACAACGGTACATTGCATCACGCAGTGACTGGTGTACACGGTGCGGCAAAAGTATTTATTCAGCCGGCTTCTGAAGGTACAGGCATTATCGCTGGTGGTGCAATGCGCGCTATCTTTGAGGTGATGGGTGTAACTAACGTGGTTGCTAAATGTATTGGTTCTACTAACCCTTACAACTTGGTGCGTGCGACTTTGAATGGTTTAGAGTCTATGAATACGCCAGCTGAAATTGCTGCTAAACGCGGTAAGTCTGTTGAAGATATTAGAGGTTAATCATGGCTAAAGCAAAAAAAGAAGTCTCCACTATCAAAGTGACGTTGGTACGTAGCTTGATTGGTCGTATTGAGGCGCATAAAGCCACTGTAAAAGGTTTGGGTTTACGTCGTATGCACCATACTGTGGAAGTTCAAGATACTCCAGCAATTCGCGGCATGATTAACGCCGTTAGCTATCTCTTAAAGGTAGAAGCATAATGCAATTAAATACGATTAAGCCTGCAGAAGGCGCAAAAAAAGAACGTCGCCGCGTTGGTCGTGGTATTGGTTCTGGTTTAGGTAAAACCGCAGGCCGTGGCCATAAAGGTCAAAAATCACGTACAGGTGGCTTTCATAAAGTAGGTTTTGAGGGCGGTCAAATGCCATTGCAACGCCGTTTACCAAAGCGTGGTTTTAATTCCCTGACTAAAGGCAACACAGCGCGCGTACGCACTAGTGAGCTATTAGAATTGGATGCAGACGTCATTGATATGTTGGCGTTAAAAGCCGCTAAATTGGTATCTGGTAGTGTAAAAGCTGTCAAAGTATACCTGTCTGGTGAACTCAACAAAAAAGTGAAAGTACAAGGCTTGTTATTGACCAAGGGTGCACGTGCAGCCATTGAGTCAGCTGGCGGCCAAGTGATTGAAGCGTAATTAAAGAGACTCAGCTTTGGCACAAGACGGTATTTTAAGTACGATGAGTAAAATGAGTGAGCTGAAAAGCCGCTTATGGTTCGTGTTGGGCGCATTGGTTGTTTATCGATTGGGCGCCCATATTCCAGTGCCAGGTATTGATCCAACAATACTTAAGCAGCTGTTCGACTCTCAAAAAGACGGTATCTTGGGCATGTTCAACATGTTCTCGGGTGGTGCGTTGTCACGCTTTACCGTCTTTGCGTTAGGGATCATGCCTTACATTTCTGCATCTATTATCATGCAGTTGCTAACGGTGGTGTCACCTAAGTTGGAGCAGTTGAAAAAAGAAGGTGAAGCTGGCAGACGTCAGATTACTAAATATACGCGTTACGGTACTGTAGCGTTAGCAACCTTTCAGGCCTTGGGTATTGCCATTGCTTTGGAAGGTCAAGCTGGTCTTGTGTTAGACCCTGGCTTTAGTTTCAGATTGACTGCAGTGGTTACTTTAGTATGCGGTACGATGTTTTTGATGTGGCTGGGCGAACAAATTACTGAGCGTGGGATTGGTAATGGTATTTCTATTATCATTTTTGCCGGGATTGTAGCGGGCTTGCCGCATGCAGTAGGCAGCACATTGGAGTTAGCCAAAACGGGTGCGTTTTCAATCCCATTGGTGATGTTCCTGTTTGTGGCTATTTTGTTGGTAACGGCGTTAGTGGTGTTTGTGGAACGTGGTCAACGTAAGATCACCGTGAATTACGCTAAACGTCAAGTAGGTAATAAGGTATTTGGTGGGCAAACAACACATTTGCCATTGAAGCTGAATATGGCAGGTGTGATTCCTCCAATCTTTGCTTCAAGTATAATTTTGTTCCCAGCCACACTTGCTGGTTGGTTTGGTAGTAGCGAAAGTATGTATTGGTTGAAGGATATCAGCAGCAAGCTTGCACCTGGACAACCGATTTATATTTTACTGTTTGCAGCAGCGATTATATTCTTCTGCTTCTTTTATACGGCGTTGGTATTCAACCCAAAAGAAACGGCAGATAACTTGAAGAAAAGTGGTGCTTTTGTACCTGGTATTCGTCCTGGTGAGCAGACCGCCAAGTACATCGATAAGATTATGGGGCGTTTGACTTTGGTAGGCGCGTTTTATATCACTTTAGTATGCTTGTTGCCTGAGTTTTTGATTTTGAAATTTAATACGCCGTTTTATTTTGGCGGGACGTCGTTGTTGATTATCGTTGTGGTAACGATGGACTTTATGACGCAAGTGCAATCTCATTTAATGTCTCATCAATATGAGGGGTTGCTCAAAAAAGCTAATTTTAAAGGTGGCGCCACAGCGCGTTAGCTAGAAGAAATATGGCGAAAGAAGACCGTATTGAGATGCAAGGTGAGATTCTTGAGAATCTCCCAAACGCCACTTTCAAGGTAAAACTAGAAAATGGTCACACAGTATTAGGTTATATTTCCGGAAAAATGCGCATGCATTACATTCGCATTCTACCGGGAGATAAGGTGACAGTAGAAATGACACCTTATGACTTAACAAGAGCGCGAATTACATTCCGCGTGAAGTAACTAAATTGATTTGGTAGCGAGAGGTAAATTATGAGAGTTCGTGCATCAGTAAAAACATTATGCCGTAACTGTAAAGTTGTGCGTCGTCGTGGCGTAGTACGTATTATTTGTACAGATCCACGCCATAAACAACGTCAAGGTTAATTGATGGTAACAGGCTGTTGTTAAGAATTGAATTATTCATTACAACCTGTTAAAATTTAAGGCTTTTTATTTGGTCGCTAGACATTGCGATTCGTTTTGGAGTTAAAGTATGGCTCGTATTGCTGGGGTAAATATCCCTAATAACAAACACGCAGAAATCGCGCTTACCGCGATTTATGGCATTGGTAGAAACACTGCTCAAAAAATTTGTGCGGCAGCAGGTGTTCTGGCAACTACTAAAGTAAAAGATCTGAATGACGCAGATGTTGAGAAACTTCGTGATGAAGTGGCAAAAGTTAAAGTTGAAGGTGACTTACGCCGTGAAATTTCTATGAATATCAAACGTCTGATGGACTTGGGTTGCTACCGTGGTGTGCGTCACCGCCGTGGGTTACCAGTACGTGGTCAACGTACTAAAACCAATGCACGTACACGCAAAGGCCCTGTTAAAGCTATTAAGCAAGCTAAATAGTGCATACATTAATCGTATAAATTTAAGTTAGATACATAGGTAAGGACAGTACAACATGGCAAAAGCTAATGTACGTGTAAGAAAAAAGGTTAAAAAGAACATTGCTGAAGGCATTGCCCACGTGCATGCTTCTTTTAACAATACAATTATTACAATCACTGATCGTCAAGGTAATGCGCTTTCATGGGCAACTTCAGGCGGTCAAGGCTTTAAAGGTTCACGTAAAAGTACGCCTTTTGCAGCACAGGTTGCGGCAGAAGTAGCTGGTAAATCAGCACAAGAATCTGGTGTTAAAAACTTAGAAGTGCGTATTAAAGGGCCAGGCCCTGGTCGTGAGTCAGCCGTGCGTGCATTAAATGCAGCAGGATTCAAAATCACGAGCATTACCGACGTGACACCTGTGCCACACAATGGCTGCCGTCCACCGAAAAAACGTCGCATTTAAGCGAATAAAGATTACTGGAGAATATTTTGGCTAGAAATTTAGACCCTAAATGCCGTCAATGCCGCCGTGAAGGTGAAAAACTGTTTTTGAAAGCTGAAAAATGCTTTACAGACAAATGTGCAATTGAAAAGCGCAATTTTGCCCCTGGTCAACACGGTCAACGCCGTAACTCACGTTTGTCAGATTACGGTGTGCAATTACGTGAAAAACAAAAAGTACGTCGTATCTACGGCGTGTTAGAAGCACAATTCCGCAGCTACTATGCTGAGGCAGATCGTAAAAAAGGTATTACAGGTGAAAACTTGTTGCAATTGTTAGAGTGCCGTTTGGACAACGTTGCATACCGTATGGGTCTAGGTGGTTCACGCACTGAAGCGCGTCAAATTGTGCGTCATAACAGTATTTTGGTAAATGGTAAACGTGTCAATATTCCTTCATACCAAGTAAAAGCGGGTGATGTGGTGTCTGTAGCTGAAGCGTCTAAACAACAGTTGCGTATTAAAGCTGCATTAGAAGCTGCAGAACAACGTGGTTTCCCTGAGTGGTTAGAAGTGGATGTGAAATCATTAAGTGGTAAGTTTAAAGCTAAACCACAACGTGATGAATTACCTGCAACCATCAATGAATCATTGGTTGTCGAGTTGTATTCTAAGTAATTTAGTGGTGTTCGTACTTAGTTATTACTCTTAACCTATTCATTCAAGGAAGTTTATGCAAAATAGTCCAACAGAATATTTGAAACCACGTGTTGTTGATGTAGAAGTGATTACGCCTTTACGTGCTCGCGTTACGCTTGAGCCGATGGAGCGTGGTTTTGGCTATACATTAGGCAATGCGTTGCGTCGTGTATTGTTGTCGTCCATTCCTGGCTTCGCCATTACTGAAGTGAAAATTGATGGTGTAGTACATGAGTACTCAACAATTGATGGTGTGCAAGAAGATGTTGTAGACATCTTATTGAACCTTAAAGGCGTGGCACTAAAACTCAATACTAAATCAGAAACGATTTTGGTATTGAACAAGTCTGGCGAAGGCGTTGTTACAGCTGCCGATTTTGAAACTGGCCATGATGCTGAGATCGTGAATCCGAACCATGTTATTGCCCACTTAACCAAAGGTGGCAAGCTGAATTTGGAAGTGAAAGTGGAAATGGGTCGTGGTTATCAACCTGTTCCAGCACGCCAAAAAGTGAACCAAGAAGACCGCGTATTGGGCTTCATTATGGTAGATGCATCGTTCAGCCCAATCAATAAAGTGAGCTATCACGTTGAAAGTGCGCGTGTTGAGCAACGTACCGACTTAGACAAGTTGATTATGGATGTTGAAACCAATGGCATTATTGAGCCTGAACAAGCGATTCGCGATGCGGCACGTATTTTGATTGGTCAATTGTCTGTCTTTGCAAACTTAGAGGGTGCACCTAGCGAAGTGGAAGTGAAATCTGCTCCGCAAGTAGATCCAATCCTGTTGCGTCCAGTAGATGATTTGGAATTGACAGTACGTTCAGCCAATTGCTTAAAAGCAGAAAATATTTTCTATATTGGTGATTTGATCCAACGTACCGAAAATGAGTTATTAAAAGCGCCTAACTTGGGCCGTAAATCACTCAATGAAATTAAAGATGTGTTAGCTTCTAAAGGCTTAACACTTGGCATGAAGCTTGAAAACTGGCCACCAGTTGGCTTAGAAAAAGCTTAATCCGTTTATTTGCAGTTAAAAGTTTAAGGAAGTTACTATGCGTCACGGTAATAGCAATCGTAAGTTAAATCGTACTAGCAGCCATAGAGCCGCTATGTTCCGTAACATGTCAGTTTCATTGTTGCGTCATGAAGTGATTAGAACCACTTTGCCTAAAGCAAAAGAGTTGCGCAAATATGCTGAGCCGCTCATTACTTTGGGTAAAGATGCAACGTTGGCAAACCGCCGTTTGGCTTTTAGTCGCTTGCGTGATCGTGATATCGTTACTAAATTGTTCGGTGAATTAGGCCCACGTTACAATGCACGCAATGGCGGGTACTTACGTATCTTGAAATGCGGATTCCGTAATGGCGACAATGCGCCGATGGCCTATGTTGAGTTGGTTGATCGTCCAGACAACACGACAGAAGCAGTCACAGTAGAGTAATTGTTAAATTGCGATGTCAGTAAAAAGCCAGCCTATGCTGGCTTTTTTATTTTATACGCTAAGGTTTATTCTATTAACTTCAAAATATCTGAAGTGGTAAACGGCCAGTTTAATTCGGCCTGAGTGTCTAGACGTTTTAACACTGGGATAGTTGTGCCGTAGCGCGTGACAAGGTCGTCATCGTTAGCAATTTCAATCATTTGCACTGTAAGATTTATTTCATCTAGCATGGCTTCGGCCAACTCACATAAGTGGCAAGCAGATGTTGTATAAAGTTGAATCATTAAATGTTGCGGGTTGTCCAAATTGATGCATTATTTCTAGTGGTTTTCATCGATTTTAATCTAAATTAAATCATAATAACGTATTGAGAAAAATAATACCTATCCTGGGATTGTGATGTCAGACAAACAAGAAATCAAAGAAAGCTTAAGCGAGAGCCTGCAACAGGTGATCTCGTTATTAGAAAAGCACAAGTTGGTGGAAAGTCTTGTACATAAGCAGGATATGCCTAAGCACGATCTGGTAGAAAGCTTGGTACATAAGCAAAATCTCAGCGAGTTGCAAAAGAAATTAGATGTACTCCACCCGGCAGACGTAGCCTATATTCTTGAGGCGCTACCCCTTGACGACCGCCTGAAAGTCTGGGATTTGGTTAAAGCTGAGCGCGATGGTGAAATTCTGCTAGAAGTGTCTGACGCAGTGCGTCAGACCTTGATTGCCGACATGGATAGCCAAGAATTGTTGGCAGCAGCAGAGCAGCTAGATACCGATGAACTGGCTGATTTGGCGCCGGATTTACCGAAAGATGTGTTGCAAGACCTGATGTTCAGCTTGGATACGCAGAACAGAGAGCGATTGCAGTCCGCGCTATCATACCCGGATGATGCCGTGGGCGCGTTGATGGACTTTGATATTGTGACCATACGTGAAGACATCACGCTGGAGGTTGCATTACGTTACCTCCGTAGATTGGGCTCACTGCCAGACCATACTGATAAACTGTTTGTGGTCGATCGCTCTGATATCTTGCGCGGCGTGTTGCCACTCAAACGTATGGTGGTGCACGAGCTAGATGTGAATGTTGCGGATGTGATGGCTGCCGATGCTGTCGTGTTTCATCCAGAGGATGTGGCGGATGAGGCGGCAAAAGCGTTTGAGCGTTATGACTTGGTGACGGCGCCCGTTGTGGACAGTAATAATAAGTTAGTTGGGCGTATCACGGTGGATGCGGTAATGGACTTTATCCGTGATGAAGCGGAATCCGACAAGCTCTCGATGGCGGGTTTGCGTGAGGAAGAAGACTTTTTTGCTTCAGTGTGGAAATCTGTGCAGAACCGTTGGGCATGGTTGGCCATCAATTTAATTACAGCATTAATCGCATCGCGTGTGATTGGCTTGTTTGAGGGGTCTATCGAGAAAATTGTCGCGTTGGCCGCATTAATGCCAATCGTGGCCGGTATTGGTGGTAACTCGGGTAACCAAACCACAACGATGATTGTGCGAGGCTTAGCGTTGGGGCAAATTTCATCGCACAATATGAATTCGCTCATTCAAAAGGAATTGGGTGTAGCGCTATTGAATGGTTTGATTTGGGGCGGTGTACTTGGGTTGATTGCCTATATTCTTTATGGAAATTATGAACTAGGCCTTGTGATGATGAGTGCAATGACACTCAATTTATTGCTGGCGGCCATTATGGGCGTCATGATTCCATTGGTCATGAATAAGTTTGGGCGCGATCCTGCAGTGGGGTCAAGCGTATTGATTACCGCCATGACGGATAGTGGCGGATTTATGATTTTTTTGGGTTTGGCCACCATCTTTTTGCTATAAATAACTGATATCACCTTTATGACGAACCCAGAAATAGAACTGATTTGGCAAGAAATTATGGCGGATTTCTCATCGCCAGCAGCGCTTTGGCAGTTGCTAATTATTGTGCTTGCCGTGGGGACTGCATTTGCAATCAATGGTGCATTGCGTGCTTATTTCATGAACCGGTTACAAGACAGTACCAAGCCTGTGCTGGGGGTTGTTAATCGTATTCTGTTCCCAATCAGCGCATTAATCATGGTGGGGCTTGCACGCTACATTTGCGCAGAGTGGATGCATGTCGGCATGCTTAGAATCGCAAGTAGGCTATTGTTAGCAATGGCGGTGATTAGGGTGCTGGTGTATGCACTACGCTATATTTTTTCACCTAGCGGTTGGCTTAAAACATTAGAGCATATGATTGCATGGGGGATCTGGCTACTGGTAGCGCTGCACTTGAGCGGTATTCTGCCGGAAATCGCTTTGGCGCTAGAAGATGTGAAGTTTAATATTGGTAAAAACCCGGTCAATCTATTGGTGGTATTACAAGGGATGCTCACTGTGGTGGCAACTATCTTTGTTGCGCTGTGGTTAAGTCGGCTCATTGAAAATAAGCTGATGCGTGCAGACCAAATCAATATCAATATGCGCGTAGTGCTCAGTAAGCTGATACGTATTGTATTCATCTTTCTAGCAGTGTTAATCGCCCTATCAGCCGTGGGGCTCGATATCACGCTGCTTTCCGTATTTGGTGGTGCTCTAGGTGTGGGGCTTGGTTTTGGCTTACAAAAAATCGCCAGCAACTATGTGAGCGGATTTATTATCCTGGTCGACCACTCGGTGCAGATTGGCGATTTAATTACGGTAGCTACGCATTACGGTGTTGTCAAAGAGCTGCGTTCACGCTACATGACACTGCGTAAGTTGGATGGCACAGAGGTGATTATTCCAAATGAGATGATGATTACTGAAGTGGTCATCAATCATACCTCGGCAGAACATAAGGGCCGGATACAAATGCCGATCCAAGTGGCTTACGATGCTGACCTAGATCAAGTCATTAAGCTCATGCGTAGTGTTGCAGAACAGCATTCGCGCACGCTTAAAACCAGTAACGTGGATGTGCATGTGAAAGGGTTTGGTGAAAGTGGTATTGATATGATGCTTTCATTCTGGGTGGCCGATCCTGAAGAGGGTTCTTCGGCATTGCAATCTGAGCTATATCAGAATATTTGGAAGTTATTTAAAGCCAATGGGATTGGTATTCCATACCCACAACGTGAGATTCGCTTGCTGAATACAAGTGACTCACCAGAGTAATCTGGTGCGTGCGAATTGCTTGAATAGTGCTGGATATAGATAATAAAAAAGCCCGTTAATTTAACGGGCTTTTTTATGGCTTAAATAATGATTATTTAAGTTTAGTTTCTTTGTACATTACGTGTTTACGTGCCACTGGATCAAATTTTTTGATTTCCATTTTTTCTGGCATTGTACGTTTGTTTTTAGTAGTGGTATAGAAATGACCTGTACCAGCACTTGATTCTAATTTGATTTTTTCGCGCATTGCTTATGCTCCTTAGATTTTTTCGCCAGCAGCACGCAATTTTGCGAGCACAGCGTCAATGCCGTTTTTGTCGATAGTGCGCAAAGCCGCATTGGTAATACGCATGCTTACCCAACGGTTTTCACTCTCAACCCAGAATTTACGGTTTTGTAAATTTGGTAAAAAACGACGTTTTGTTTTGTTTTGTGCGTGAGAAACATTGTTGCCCACCATTGGTTTTTTGCCTGTTACCTGACATACACGTGCCATAATGACTCCTGAGACAAAATTGTCTTCAATACTTTGCTTTTTTAGAAAGACGGCAATTATAGTATGAAAACGATAATGTTTTCAAGCTAAATAGCTTAATTTGCTAATTATTTTCGTTACTAGAGTTAATGTTTACCGGTACTACCAAAGCCACCTTCACCACGATCGCTTTGCGCAAACTCATCCACGATATGAAAGTCGGCCTGCACCACAGGCACAATCACCAATTGAGCGATGCGTTCCATCGGGTTCAGAATAAACGCCTCTTTGCTGCGGTTCCAGCAAGACACGAGCAATTGCCCTTGATAGTCTGAATCAATCAGCCCAACCAAATTGCCAAGCACGATGCCGTGTTTATGGCCTAAGCCGGAGCGTGGCAGAATCAGTGCCGCATAGTAGGTGTTGTCGATATGAATCGCCATGCCTGTTGGAATCATGATGGTCTCGCCCGGTTGTATGCTTTGTGTATGATCAATACAGGCGCGCAAATCCAAACCGGCGGAACCGGGAGTGGCATAGCTGGGCATCATATGGTGGAGGCGATTATCAAGAATTTTTAGATCAACGGTAATGGACATAACGATGGTTTTTGTTTGAGCTGATGAGAATGTATTATTAAACACTAATTGCCTGTGAAAAGCACTAGACAATAAAAAGCCAGCTTAACAAAGCTGGCTTGATACTAGTACATATGTCTAAAATTTGTAGCTAGCGCTTAATCCTAGTAGGTAGTTTCTATCTGCGCCTGGTTCAAAGAATAAAGCATTGCCATCGTTGACGCGTACTGAACCAATATATTCTTTATCAAACATATTCTCCACGCGAAGGAACTCTTTGAAGTTCCAATGCGCGAGATTTTGCTCAAATCCAGCGCGTACATTAAAGATAGTGTATGAAGGCGCTTTATCTATATTGATGTCGTTGACATATACTTGGCTGCTATGCCTGCCTTCTAAAGCAGAAAAGAAGCCAAGGGTTGGATAGCTCCATGCAACTTCACCGTAAATTTGTGACTTGTAAGTACCAGGAATACGGTTGCCTGAATTCACTGTACCTGTGGTGCCCGCTGCGTTAATGACGGTAACGAACGGATCCTCGAATTTGGCATTGAGCAATGTATAGGATGCGAAGACATTAATGTTGTTATCAAAGCTGGCATCTATTGAAGCCTCGATGCCTGTGCGTTTTGTGTCCCCTGCATTTTGAAAGCTGGATCGCCCAGCAACAGTCTGCCGAGTCACGATTTCATTCTCAGTATCTATTTTAAATAAAGTGAGGTTAGCTCTAATGTTGTCAGTAACAAATGCCTTTGCACCTATCTCAAAGTTGCGACTTTCCGCAGCCTTGAGCGATAGATTGGGTTTGCTGGCTACACCGCCAGCGACATTATCAAAAGCAGCCTCAATAAAGGTTGGTGTTTCAAAACCTTTACCAAAGTTGGCATATAGATTTAACCTGTCAGTTGCTTTCCATGTGAGCCCGATAACAGGCGTGGTTTTTTGGTATTCTACAGCGCCGCTATTGTTACCGTTACTGCCTGTCCCAGTTAAAAAGTTATCCTCTACTTTGAGTCTTACTTTGGTATGCCTAGCGCCTGCATGCAGGTCTACGCTGTCAGAAACGCTTAGTTTACCTTGTACATATTGATCAAAATTGGTGGCGATATTCTCTTCATCGCGATTTTTAACGTTAACACTTACGCCACTCGCAAGAACATTGGTATCCAAACGACCATCTTCGAGCTTGCCATACGTTATGCCTGCACTAATGTTATAAGGTAAATTGCCTAAAGTGCCTTTGTTATCCCAGCGAGCATCCATGCCATAAAAATCACGGTCAATTTCGCTGAGTCGTGCATTAGTAGTGGCTGGTGTGAGGGCTGTGGCTGTCGTAGTTAAAATTTGTGCGTTTTTACGGTTACCTACATACGGCACAACAGTTAGCTTATTATTTTCATTGAATGCATGCTCAAAATTAAAGCCAACTTGTGTGTGGGTACGGCTGACGCTGGTATTGGCGTTGATAGCAGCCGGTACCACAGAATCTCGGGTGCTGCTGTTAAAGGCACGTGCACGGTCCAAGCCAAGCGGGTCTTGCGCATCCTGATCAAACCAATTAATCAAAGTGGTGAGTTTGGTATCTTCACTGATATTGAATTTAAATTTGGCGGTGGCTTGCTGTTTATCGCTCTCGCTATTATCGCGATAGCCATCGCTCTCAAAGTTGGAGCCATTTAATAAGTACTCAACACCGTCTGCAATACCCGCTGCATTGATGACTTGGCGTTTGGTGTTGTAACTGCCAAACATCACTGTGCCACCTATTTCAGGGGTTTTCGGTGCATCTTCTGTGAACATTTGAATCACACCACCGGAAGAGTTGCCATATAGTGCGGAGAACGGGCCGCGTAATACCTCTATACTTTTGATTGCGGATAAATCCACAACACCAGGCTGACCTTGGCCATCCGGCATAGTGAGTGGAATGCCATCAACGTAAACTCGGACACCACGCACACCAAAGCTAGAGCGTGAACCGAAGCCGCGACTTGAAATTTGTGGGTCTTGGGCTTGTTGTGTTCTATTCTGTGCGGTGATGCCAGGCACTCTAATCAAGCTTTCCGAGAGCGTCATTTGTAGCTGGCCGTTTTGAATATCCTCTTGCTTGACCACGTCAATGGCAATGGGAAGGTCAAAGCTATTTTGCAGCGTGCGGGTGCCAGTGACAACAATCGGTGCGATATGCAAGGTTTTCTCATCCTCCTCTGCATAGGCATCGAGCGCCGGTACCATGCCTAATGCGCTGGCAACAGCCATCGGTAATAGTTTAAATTGGACTGTTTTGTTGTTTGAAATCATGTTGGTTTCATCGGTAGTGAATTAATCGCGCGATAATAACCATAATTAGAAGGATTGGCATCAGCAATATCATGATTTTATGCGATGCGCTCAGAGGGATTGACTTGCATTTGATGCAAGTCAAACGGGCAGGCTATTTAAGCATGCTGGCAAGGTGCTGTAATATTAACAACGCTACTTCTGGTTTTGTACTAAGTGGTAATGCGTGAGTGCCGGCATCATCAATCAGCGTGACTTGATTATGGTCTTGCCCCATGGCGATGCTGACATCATTGGCAACGATAAGCGGGAGCTTTTTAGCGATACGTTTTTGTGTTGCATGTTCAATCACATGCTCGGTCTCGGCAGCGAATCCTATGCAAAACGGTGCGTTGGGCAAGCTAGCAACATCAGCCAGTATGTCTTTATTTTTCAGCAAGGTTAAGCTAAGTGTGTCTTCACTTTTTTTGATTTTTTGTGTAGAAACTTGTGCCGGACTGTAATCTGCTACCGCAGCAACGGCAATCAATACATCTTGATGATGCACTTGCTGCATCACTGTTTGATACATACTTTTTGCATCCAGCGCTTTGATAAAGATAAGGTTGCTTGGAGGCGTTTGCGTGCTATGCCCACTCACCAAGGTGACTGCTGCACCCATGTCAACTGCTACTTGTGCAATAGCATAGCCCATTTTGCCGGAGCTTAAATTGGTGATGGCACGGACCGGGTCAATCGGCTCTAGTGTGGCACCTGCAGTAATGAGGATACGTTTTCCTTGCAGCAACTTGGGCGTAAAGTGCGTAGTCACAGCTTGCATCAGTGCCTCAGGTTCCAGCATGCGTCCTAAGCCAATTTCACCACAGGCTTGCTCGCCGGCAGCCGGCCCTAATATGCTAATGCTATCCGCCTTCAGTTGGCTGATATTGCGCTGCGTTGCTGGGTTCTCCCACATCTGTTTGTTCATGGCAGGTGCAACGAGCAACGGACAGTTTCTGGCTAAACATAGGGTAGACAGTAAATCATCCGCACGACCATGCACGAGCTTTGCTAAAAAATCTGCGCTGGCAGGGGCAATCAAAATAGCATCGGCTTGGCGACTGAGTTCAATATGCGGCATACCATTCGGAATGGCGTTATCCCACATATTCATATACACCGGGTTGCCCGAAAGCGCTTGCATCGTCACAGGTGTAATAAATTGACAAGCGGCTTCAGTCATCACAACTTGTACACTGTAATTCTGTTGAATCAGTAGGCGCACCAGTTCGGCCGCTTTATAAGCTGCAATACCGCCTGTGATACCCAGTACAATCGCGCGTTTTGAAGATTGAGATGCCATGCGCGAATTCTATCTGAAACAAGGTGCAATTGCGATGATTGCGCGTACGGCATGAAAGCGGCATAGATTGCTGTTAAGATAATAGAAAAAACAGGTGCCTTATGTGGAAAAAAATACGCATTATTATTCTGCTGTTGATTCTTGCAACGGTGATTCAGCAGACGTTACAAGAAGATGCGGATTTGGATTGGAATAAAAATTTCTATGTAGCGGTATATCCTATCAATGCAGATAATAGCGCGGTAGTAAGCACTTACATTAAGACACTCACCCCCCAAGATTTTGAGCCGGTGGCAGAGTATTTTGCAGAAGAAGCACAACGTTATCAGTTAGGCTTGCGTCGCCCATTTGAGATTCGACTCGGAGATAAAATCAATCAAATTCCTCCAGCACCCCCAGTGGAAAGTGGCGTATTGAAAGTCATTCTGTGGAGTTTACAGTTTAGGTATTTTGCCTGGAAAAACTCACCTAACATGTCTGTTAAGCCGGATATCCGGCTGTATTTGCTATACCATGATCCATTAACCAGTCCTCGCCTGACGCATTCAACGGCTTTAAATAAAGGCAGAATAGGGCGTGTGAACTTGTTTGCCGATGCAGCGTATGCCAAAAAGAATTTGGTGATTCTGGCGCATGAGTTACTACATACGGTCAAAGCAACTGACAAATATGACTTAGCGAACGGATTGCCTAGTTTCCCCGACGGTTACGCCGAGCCAGAGAAACAGCCCAGATTGCCACAAGATTATGCAGAGCTGATGGGTGGCAGAGTGCCACTGACCGAAAGTACTGCAGAGGTACCTAAGAGCTTGCGGTTAACTTTGATTGGACGCAAAACTGCAAGAGAAATTGGCTGGGTGCGATAATCATCAGATGGTCATTTTAATTTAAGAAAAATAAGAAAGCACAGCATGGCGATTACAGATTGGCCTGAAGGGGAGCGCCCAAGAGAAAAGCTGATGCAGCAGGGAGCAGCGGCATTGTCAGATGCGGAGTTGCTTGCCATCTTTTTGCGCGTAGGGGTAACAGGTAAAAGCGCAGTAGACTTAGCGCGTGATCTTTTGCAACAGTTTGGCAGTTTAAATGGCATTTTTTCGGCGTCGCTAGCGCAAATCAACCAAGTGCATGGCATGGGTGAAAGCAAGTATTGCCAGTTACAAGCAATTTTTGAGATGAGTCAGCGGGCATTGGCAGAGCAAATGCAGGTACGCGATGTGTTGTCCTCGCCTAAGCAAGTACGTGATTATTTGATGCTCAAGCTAGGGATATTACCGCGAGAAGTGTTTATGCTGCTGTTGCTGGATGCGCAAAATCGGGTATTGGCGCAGGAAGTATTGTTTGAGGGCACGTTGACGCAAACCAGCGTCTATCCGCGTGAAGTGGTGAAGCGCGCGCTGCATCACAATGCCGCTTCTGTTATTTTTGCACATAATCATCCTTCTGGCATTGCTGAGCCTAGCCAGGCGGATGAAAGCCTGACACAGGCATTAAAGCAAGCATTGGCCTTGGTGGATGTGCGGGTGTTGGATCATTTTATTGTGGCGGGCAATAGTACCTGTTCGTTTGTGGAACGCGGTTTACTTTAAGAGCGAGGAGCCTGAGATGTCTTTGCAAACTTGGGAATTGTTAAGTTACATTGTGACGGTCTTTGGCTTGCCGTTGGCAATCCTCTCATTTATGCTGGAGCAGCGTAAAGAACGTGAGAACGAAGAGGAGGAGGTGTATCAGCTATTGTCGGATGCCTATACCGATTTTCTAAAGCTGGTGATGGCGAATCCAGACCTTAAATTGCGCTCACAATCCAGTATTGAACAGTTAACAGAAGAGCAACTGGAGCGTATGTACGTGATGTTTGAAATTTTGATTTCATTATTTGAACGTGCCTATTTACTTGCTTACGAGCCCAATATGGCGGGCAAGCAATTGCGGCGCTGGTACTCATGGGATGACTATATGCGCGAGTGGTGCGAGCGCGATGATTTTCGGGAGTGGTTACCACGGCTGTTGCAAGGTGAAGACCCCGATTTTGCCAAGTACATCACAAAAATCGCGAAAGAAAAAGGCCGGGTTGGTACGCCGACCTTGATTGAAGTTTAACCTACCTTAAGTGTGCTATGTGCTTTCACTAAACGTTTGAGTTCTGGCACACAAGAGCCACAGTTGGTGCCGCATTGCAACTTGGCTTGTAGCGTTTGCAAATCTGCCCCGGCTTCACAGGTGTCGATAATTTCATTCTCGGACACATCAAAGCAGTTACACACAATTTTGCCACGGCTTTTTTGACCGCTAGGTGGCGCACTTAATGGCGCAAGCGCCCAACGTCTGAGTTCATCGGTAAATTGGCCTTGTTGCATCACTTGTTTCAGCCAATCGGCTGCCAATGTTTCACCTATCAGTTTCACACCAGTCACTTGTCCGGATTCAACCAAAATGCGTTTATGGATACCGCGTTTGGCATCGTCATAATTTAGCATGGGTGCGTCTTCCACCATGCCAAGCATTTGGTCCAAACGTTGAATAATCGCGGCATCAGGCGCAGTATGATGCGATGCACGCAATACGACCATGCCGTGATCGCGACCATATAATCCGCAGGTGGCGTAATCAAACTCTTTAAGTAGTGGGCGAATGTTTTCAACCAAACTTAGATTACTGCAAGTGCGCATGACTGTCATTTGCCAGGGCAGATCCAGCTTTTCAATCTTAATGGCCGTATGTTTTAGCTCAGGCTGCTTAGAGGTCTTATCAAATGCTGGCGGCATCAAGGCATTGACACCCAAGCCACTCATCGTTTGGCTTCCCCAGTGCATAGGAATAAAGGTTTCCGCCGGTTTGACTTCTTCGGATTGCTGCACACGAATATTCAGGCTGCCGCGTTTATTGCTCAGTTTCACAATGTCGCCGGACTTGAGCTGCCGGCGCGTCATGTCATCCTGATTCATGGAAACGACCGGCTCTTCCACATGGTTATAAAGCTGCGCAATGGTGCCAGTGCGGCTCATGCCATGCCACTGGTCACGTAGGCGACCTGTCAACAGGTGTAGCGGATGGCGTGCATCGGTTTTATCGGCAGTACCTTTATATACCGCGTTGTGGAACTGCGCTTTGCCGTTAGGTTTTTGGAACACGCCATCGGTATACAGGCGTGCCTCACCTGTCGTTGCACCTTCTTTAAATGGCCATTGTTGCGGACCTTGTTGTTCCAGCAACTGGTAGCTGAGTCCGGTAATATCTAAATCGCGTCCGCGTGTTGTTTCACGGTGCTCGTTGAACACGCTTTCCGTGGTGGGGTAATCAAATAATGATTTACCCGTAATGGATTTAGATGCGAGTTTTTTCTCTAAACGTTGTGCAAAGTCCACCGCAATTTCCCAATCGTGGCGCGCTTCACCCGGCTTGGGCGATGCACTTTGCAAGCGTGTGATTCTGCGTTCCGAGTTAGTCACGGTGCCTTCTTTTTCACCCCATGTCGTGGCTGGAAAGAACACATCGGCGTATTGGTTGCTGTCGGTGTTGTTAAAGGCATCTTGCAACACGACGAGTTCGGCAGTATTCAGCGCTTCTAATACATTATTCAGGTCTGGCATCGAGTGTGCTGGGTTGGTGCAGGCAATCCATACCGCTTTGATTTCACCTTTTTTAATGGCATCAAACATCTCTACCGCAGTTTTTCCGGGCTGGGCGGGCACATCATCAATGTCCCATAGTTTCGCCACTTCTGCGCGGTGCTCAGCATTGGCTAAGTCACGGTGACCAGAAAGCAAGTTGGCCATGCCGCCGACTTCACGGCCGCCCATGGCATTGGGTTGTCCGGTGAGCGAGAATGGGCCAGCGCCCGGTTTGCCAATTTGGCCAGTGGCCAAGTGTAGGTTGATGAGTGCCGCATTTTTATCCGTGCCGTGCACCGATTGATTGAGCCCCATGCAATACATGGAGAGTGTAGGACCAGCACCAAACCATTTAGCCGCTTGAATAATATCCTGCTCACTGATGCCGCAAATATCAGCCACCATTTTAGGGGTGTATTCGCGTACGGTTTCTTTTAAAGCGTCAAAACCTTCGGTGTGGTTGCGGATATACTGCATATCCAACAGCCCTTCCCAGAGCATCACGTGTAATAGACCATTGAATAGTGCAACATCGGTGCCCGGTAAAATGGCCAAATGTAAATCAGCAAACTGTGCCGTATCGGTGCGACGCGGATCGACCACCACCACTTTCATGTCAGGATTTTTAGCTTTGGCATCTTCGATGCGGCGGAAAATAATCGGGTGTGCAAAAGCAGTATTCGACCCTGCAATAAACAAACACCCAGTATGGTCGATATCTTCATAGCAGGCGGGTGGGGAGTCTGCACCTAATGTGGCTTTGTAACCAGTCACAGCGGAGCTCATGCATAGGCGTGAATTGGTGTCGACGTTATTGGTGCCAATCAGCCCTTTAGCTAACTTGTTGAACACATAGTAGTCTTCGGTCAACAATTGACCAGAAATATAAAAGGCCACAGAGTCCGGACCATGCTGTGCAATGGTGTCGGCGAATTTATCCACCACATAATCCAGAGACGCATCCCAAGTACTACGCTGACGCTCGGCACCGCGCTCGGTACGCAGTTCCGGATATAGACCGCGTGCATCCAATTTGGCCGTGAGGTGCAGGGTAGAACCCTTAGTGCACAGGCGTCCGAAATTGGCAGGGTGGTCGGGGTCACCTTTCACATCAATAATACGTTGATGCTCTGTTTTAATAATCACGCCACAACCCACGCCACAATAGCAACAGGTAGCCTTGGTCTCTTTGACCGCAGGATTGATAGGGGATTGCACTTGATTTGCCATTTGCTACTTTGTCCGTCTTTAAATTACTAACTTCAAATTTCTAAATACACCATACCATCTTCTACTTTGACTGCATAGCAAGCGGTTTGACCTACATCTGGCTCTTCCGCTTTGCCGTCTACCAAGCTGATTTTCCAGCTATGTAGCGGGCAGGCTACTTTGTCACCATAGACAATTCCTTGCGAGAGTGGGCCGCCTTTGTGTGGGCAGGTATTGTTCAGCGCAAATACACGGTCATCTTCGGTGCGGAAAATACCAATATCTGTTTTTTCAGTACGCACCAAGCGTGAACCCAGTTTAGGGATTTCGGTTAAGGGGCAAACTTTTGTCCAGCTCATAAAAACTCCAAAATGATATGAAATGCAGTCTATGTTAAGAGACTATTAGTAAATAAATAAATAAAAAATTAAGAATCAGAGAGAAAATCGCCAGCCACTGCCATTTGAGTAATCGGGCTCTTGCAATCAGTGGTGTGCGTTGCAATGCAATGGGTTTGAGCTCGCCGTATTCCAGCGCATGTAACATCTCGTCTGCTGTTTCAAAGCGTTTATCGCTATCTCGTGCAACGGCTTTAAGAATAATATTTTCTAGCCATGCCGGAATATCCGGACGGTAGCGTGTGGGGCGAATCGGCTCGCCAAAACGTGGCGCTTGAAAAGGCTCGATCTCGCCATAAGGATATTTTCTGGTCAGCAAGTAATACAGCGTGACGCCTGCCGCATAAATATCGGTAGTGATGTCTGCAGACTTACCTTCAAATAGTTCCGGTGCCATGAAGCTTGGCGTGCCAGGGTTACTCATGGTTTCCGGTGTGCCGATGGTGGTATTGAGTGCTACCCCTAAATCTAAAATGCGCAAACGCTGGTCTGAGCCAATATGAATGTTGGCTGGTTTGATGTCGCGATGAATAATATTTAAGCGGTGCAACATGCTGATGCCTCGCATCAGGTCTTCAGCGGTCTTGGCTACGCCATTGACCGTAAAGTGATGTCCATGTTCAATGCGCTGCTGCAAGGTCGCACCTTCGTGCCAGGTCATCACATAATACAAATGCTTGCGCTGTTCTGCCGTTAACGGCAGCACTTGAGGCACGCATTGCGAAACCACGCGTTTAGCCAGCCATTCTTCATTCAATAGCGCTTGGCAACTGTCTTTATCATTGGCCATGATAGGCTGCAGTGTTTTTAATACAAACAATTGCTTGCTCTGGTTTCTGACTTTGTACAGTACGGTAGCGCGTGAGTCATGCAAGATATCCTGCACTTCAAAGCCATCCAGTGCATCGCCCACTTTTAGTTTGGGTGGCACGGCTAAGTTCTGTGCATCCGAGAGTAAGTCATTTAGATTGTCGGTGCCAATTTCATCGATGCGCACAATGATTGCCGTTGCATTGTCTTGCCCACCTTTTTCCAACGCCGTTTTGGTGAGGTGGTCACTGATCATTTGCGGGCTGTCGTATAGCATCATGGCATGATGGATCGCTTTCTCACCCAAAGGCTCCCATACGCCATCACTCATCATGGCAAAGGTGTCGCCTACTTCTAATAGGCCTTCGGAAAAGTCTACATTAAGCGTGCTATCTAACCCTACAGCGCGCTTGAGCACGTGGCGCATGTCGGGTCTGTCCCATACATGATCGGTCGTGAGTTGTGTGAGCGTTTTGTTGCGAAGGCGATAAATACGTGTATCCCCCACATGCGCCAGAATATAACGCTGCCCTTTCAATACAAGTAGCGATAATGTTGTCGCCATGCCAGACATATCGCGATTAGCTGCGGCCTGTGCCAGCACCCAACGGTTGGCGGCACTCAGCACTTTTTCTAACGAGATGTGGATTTGCCAAGTATCAGGGGTTGCATAGTAATCGGCAGACACTGTACGCACTGTCATTTCAGCGGCCTCGCGCCCGCCCGCGTTGCCACTGACACCATCAGCCACCGCAATGAGCGCACCTTTGGTGGCGAGCACCGCGTGGTTTGGCGTGACCACACCCGCGTAATCTTCATTACGCGTGCGTGGCCCTACTAGGCTGCTTTCGCCAACGCTAAATTTCAGTGACATGACAATACTTAACGATTAAAACAGCCACTATACCTTAGCGGTGGTAGCCGTTGCAGCACCCCAGGTAGTTCTCCAGCGTGTTTTCACACCCATTAATCCCACCATGGCTAAGATGGCCAATCCGGCAAATATCAATAAGCCAATTTGATAGCTGCCGGTCACTTGTTTAGAGTAGCCCAAGCTGGAAGCAAGATAGAAACCACCAATGCCGCCCGCCATACCAACCAACCCAGTCATGACGCCAATCTCTCTGCGGAAGCGTTGCGGCACCAATTGGAACACTGCACCGTTGCCCATGCCGAGTGCTGCCATAGCCAGAATGACTACAGTTAAACCTAATGCTTGGGTAGGAATACCAAAACTTAAGATAAATAAGAACAAGGCCGCCAAGATGTACATGATGGTGAGTGAGCGAATGCCACCAATACGGTCTGCCAATAAACCACCAAATGGACGTACCAATGAACCAGCAAACACGCATGCGGCCGTAAAGTAACCAGCATG
>Ga0066478_1000130_pt1 | contig 30057 bp, 21 predicted proteins | sample LakWasM116_HOW13_2_FD_59559 | JGI IMG/M metagenome (GOLD analysis project Ga0066478, IMG submission 59559) | Freshwater sediment methanotrophic microbial communities from Lake Washington under simulated oxygen tension - Sediment Metagenome 116_HOW13 | ecosystem: Environmental > Aquatic >... | reverse complement strand
TGACCATGCTGCACTTTATACACAGCGCACTGCTGGACGAAGAATCAGTGCTGTCGGCAAATGCCATTAAAAGATTGGAGAACCGCTAACGATGCCACGCGAAATTGCACTCTTTGACGCTCTGGTACCTACCCTGCTGTTTGCATTTATTGCGGCGGGGCTAGGCTCACTGCTGCTGGACTGGGCGTTTACCCGTTACGACATCTATCGCCATATCTGGTACCCGGCGCTATTCAGGGTTAGCTTATTTGCCTGCCTGTTTGCGGCATGCGGCCTGTGGATTTATTAAAAGGAACACTTTAAGGAATATCTGATGAAAACCCTGACTAAAAAACTGCTGCGATTATCAATTACCTTTGCGCTATTGATTACCGCCATTATCCTTGGCCATACGCTCTGGGTACGTTATATGGATTCACCCTGGACACGGGATGGGCGCGTGCGCGCGGATGTAGTCAACATCGCGCCCGATGTCGCAGGACTGGTAACCGAAGTGGCAGTAAGGGATAACCAGTACGTGCATCGCGGAGACGTGTTATTCCAGATTGACGCAGAACACTATAAGCATGCACAGGCACAGGCGCAGTCACTGGTAGAACAGCGAAAAGCCCTGCTGGAAATGAAGCGCGGACAGGCAAGGCGTCGCGCTGCTCTTGATGACCAGGTGATTTCCCGTGAGAACCGCGAAGATACTGACCTGACCGCAGTCAGTGCCAAAGCGGAATACCAGGCAGCATTGGCAGAACTTGACCAGGCTAAATTAAATCTGCAGCGCACCACTGTGCGCTCACCTGTAGATGGCTGGGTTTCGAACCTGCTGGTTCGCCCTGGCGACTTTGCCCAGGTCGGAACCTCCAAATTGGCCGTCATCGACCAGCACTCGTTCTGGGTTTACGGTTATTTTGAAGAGCATAAACTGGCATTGATGAAAGTCGGCGACCCGGCAGAAATACGCCTGCTCGGCTCTGACCGCATCCTGCAAGGCCATGTGGAAAGTATCGCGCGCGGCATTACCGACCGCGATAACCCTACTGATGTACGCCTGCTGGCCAATGTTAACCCCAGCTTCAACTGGGTAAGGCTGGCACAGCGCGTACCGGTACACATTGCCCTGGATGAAATACCAAAGGATTTAACACTGGTGGCAGGCATGACCTGCTCGGTCATTATAAAGTCGCCTGCAAAAACACACAGCTGAATAGGCATGCGAATCGTCTTTTGGATACAAAAAAGCCTCCAAGCTATTAACTTGAAGGCTTTCAGGCGCATCTTGATACATTGTGATTCTTAAAAATGGTGGGCAGGCGTCAACAGAACAACTGCCTAAAAACCTTTATTTAAAAGAATCTAGATAATTAAATAATCTAAGTTACCCCCAAAGTTACCCCAATTAAATTAAACCCTACGTCTTATTATCAATTTTCAGCAAAAACTTTTGAATATGAAATCTCAGCTCCAGAAAGTAATTTAAAAAAATCACATATTTATCTTTGTTAGGTGTTTCGTCAGAAAATATAACTGTTGGCCCTTTTTCAATTAAGGATTTAAAAAAGCTTATGACTTTATCTGGATTTGAATCAAAAAATATAAATTAATTAATAAGCTTTACTTAGATTTAAGCTGCACTGTACTTTGAATCACCCTGCTGCAGTAGATACTTTTACGCCTCAATATTGAAAGTTCGTTTTGTACCGTATTTCTGCTGAATCCGCAAAGCGGACAGTCAACTTTAACAAGTAATCGACTACCCTCAGATCAAAGGCTTCTAATAAACTAGTGGCGATTCAGTCTACCAAACCCTGGGTGGTCCAATAATTACGATTAAACTGTGTGCTTGGTTAAAGCTGACTTAGTAAGTAACATCTGTAATAGCCGCGCTTGTTTTCCCTTTCTTTCAACCGAGTACTCGGGTCTTTCATGCCACAGGTAGTACTGGTCGGTCATTTGCACGGGATTTTTTGCAAGCTCCACCATTGGTAGCATAGTTGCGTAATCCGAAATATCTGCAATCCAGTCTTCATTCACCATATATTGATCACTTGGTACGCTGTCAAAAAGTGATTTTGTAAAGGCTCTAAGATGTGACCAAGTGTTGCCACCCCCTTTTTCTCGTGGACGTTCATAATCAGTCAAATAGAAGCGAGTAGGTTTGTTAGGCCTAAACATTAGGCCGTTGATGAGATCTGCACCTTCAGCTTTAGCACGTTTTAGTGATTTAACTACTGATGTATTCATTAGCACGTCATCCTGATCTAGTACGGCAATCAATGTGTCCGGATTCGAACAAAGTTCGGATGCAAGCAAAAAATTAGGAATATAGCCTTTATGAATTCTTCGCCGAACGAGTGTTGTGCGCTTACGCAGCGACTCTAGGTGATAATCAATGTGCCAGGAAAACATGGGGTCGCTGGCGTCATCAATCAGAATGACACCGAAGTCCTGATCAGTTTGGGACTGCAATGACTTAAGGCAGCGTCGTAATTTTTCTTTTGGAGTATTTCGCCCCTTTAACAGGAATACGATGCTTTCCTCTCGATGCGGGTAACTCCATGGTGCATCAAATACAAGATCCCATTTTTCAGCTTGTTCTAAAGGGTAAACTCCCTGACCAATTAGGTCGCGAATGATCTCAAGATTTGTTTCTGCTTTAATGTCGTTGGGAGGGTGAACGTAGAAACTTCTATCATCCCCACCACGCACGCTTTGTATCTTGGATGATCGTTGTGCATCTTCCATGCTTCGGTGCCACATATTCAAGAGCCGCCCATGAGACACTTTGTTCGGCAAAGGTAAATGCGACCTAATCTTGGAAAGATCTAGCAGGCCGAGCCGAACCTCCGGTACGTATCCATCGGGCCTTGACGTGTAAGGCTGAAATCCAGGATCACATTTTGGTATATTGAAGCCTACACACCAGGTGAGTTCATGCTGAATAGCTGCGAGCATCTCTGACAGATAATCATGATCCTTATCCTTCCTGCCAATTAGCACGTCAACGTCGGCCTGAAGAACGTAGCGTGTATCAACCTGCTCAAATGCCCAAAGTTGGGAGAATACCGGTGCGCCACTGATGGTATGGGTGGTATTGACACCGGAAACTCCAAACCACTGTTTGTGCACACTCTCAATTTGGACAGCATCCTGCGGCGCCACCCAGACCATATCTATAATGCCTGCAACTCGCAGATGTTCTGCACTGTCAATCAACGCCTGAAGATCACCTTGGGTGAACTGTCGAAGATACTTTCCAACATGCGGATCTATCGCTAGGACAACCTTAGCAAATTTACGGGGAATTGAGAGCTGTGAAACGATATGTGCAACTTGATCTACCAAGCTTGCATGATCTTGCGAGCATGCTTTGATCAATAGCGTCACATCATCAGCAGAGCTCGGTTCCAAGGGCTTATCTTCAGATAAATTTACAAGAGGGTAAAGTTGGGCCACAAGGTCATAATAAAATGTCTCGAACCCTTCAAGTTCAGCAAGTGCCTCATGCTGTTTCAAATAGCTTTGGCGGCGTGAAAGTTCGCCATCAGGTAGCCCAAGAACTCCTATTGCATACAGGCGGGCCGCCGAATCCATAAAGATGGATGGATCGAATGGACGGATATCTTTACCAATATCAATGAATATCAACCGTCCTGCATTAAGCCGCAGATTCTCACGTTTAATGTTGCAGGTGACGAGTCCAGCGTGGGCAAGATCCAAAAGGTAAGATTGCAACTCATGAGTGGGTAAGGTCTTTGCGACTGGATCAAGCGGAGTCCAATCGTATTTGCAGGATATAGTGCCATTCTTATCTTCCGACCACTCGAAGATAGGTAGTCGACCCCTCGCCGCACGCGTACATTCTGCCAAACGAGATATGTCTTCCGCAGTAGTTGCACTAGGATAGAAGCGCTTGATGATATTGTCATCCTGTTTCCACACACATCCCTCCATCCCGTAACCGAGAATCTCGCCGGCATCTGCGATTGCCGCTAGCCAATCTCTGCTTGCTTGAGACAAGTATTTTCGTATCTTCCGGTGCTCACCGATGCGCTTATTGCTGGTTGTAACTTTTCCTTTCAGCGAATAGTGGCAGTAGACGGGATACGGAACCACTGCTGCCTGATCAGACCTAAACATTAGAAGTTGCGCCACCAGCCAGTGATCCTCTGCGCTTCTGAGCAAAGGATAGCGAATGCCTTGTCCCGCACGAATCAGGAGATTGCAAGATGGGAGCTCATTGCAGGCACTGCCCATACAGAATTCTTCGATGAATTTTACGAGTATTACTTTATTAAGCAATACTTCAGGGTTCGCGATGTTAGCCGGATATTTAGGTGTGCCTTGATTGATCAAATAATTGCTGCCGAGCACGAAGCTTGCGTTGCGCTTTTCTCCTTCCGACCTAAGAGATTCAACAGCCAAAGAAGAACAAAGCTCGTCATCCGGATCTAATCGGGCAATCCAGCGGGCATTTGGCAACTCGGACTCTACAAAATCAAGGATAGCATTTCTAGCCAATGCGGCATAACCACAATTCGCGGTCAGAAGAATTACAGCAGGATGCAATAGGAGATCTTTGACATCATCACGCCAATTATCTGTAGATTGGTCATCTAGGAGAACCACGGCACTATGTCCATCAGACAACTTCTGGGCGAGGGCGGATTTTAGTGCAGTTCGCAACGTTTCGGCTTGGTTATGCAGCGGCATGGCAATCACTACTGACGCAGTGCGTGCGTAGTCAGACACGTTTCCTACTATGCTTATATTTCTCCGGCAAAGAATAATCTCTTGTTTCCGGGGTGCTTGAAGCCCGTCAAACGTGCAGGACATGTGATCCGGGAAACTCATGTGAGATCCTCTTCAAGGACTCCAAACAATTCGTTGCATCGATTTAGAAAGCCTCTTCGCACTTCATCACTCATTCGGTGATGGTGAATGCTCAGGAATTGGCGAAGCGCCTCCTGCTTTTGCTTGCCAGACTGAGAGAGGCTGTTTGGGCTGGCATTGAAATTCCACGTTGATGTGAAACGGCCTGTATAAGTGATATTTACATCAGGCAGACTAAGTATCCGAATTGCCAGATCCCGGTCGTTGCAGCTTGTTAGTCCGTCAGTAAATCCACCTACCTTCCTCAAGGTGCTGATACTTACAAACGTATTGCTACCTTGCCAGCCTGGGTTCCCGATAAGAAAGTCATCGATACTAAGCTTAAGAGGCGGTTCGCGAGGAATCAACACTCCTGCACTAACCATCCGTAAGCCGGAAACAACAACCTCAGGCAAGTCATTTACTCTGGCAGTGTCAATACATGCTGCCAAATGGTCGCAATCCCACCAGTCATCATCATCAAGGATGGCTACGTATGCATTAGGCCAAAGCTGATGAATGTGACTAAGCCCGGTATTCCATGCGCCAGCGGCACCAGTTGCATGCTCATTTGAATAGCTACGAATCTCTGTCTGCGGCAGTATCGACTGTATATCTTGCATGTCCTTGTCTGACAGCCTGTTACGGTCGGTCACGATAACCACTGCGTCGGCGGGGTGTGTTTGTTGCGCGATGCTCGGGATAGATAAACTTTTGAGCGAGTCAATACGCGGATAAGTTGCAATAAGTACAATGACGGGGGCCATTCGAATCTCTATTTGCTGTTGGTGGCTTCAGCTCGGTGATGCCACTCGTCGTATATTTTCTGCCATGATGGTGAGTTTTTTTGGGTCAGCAGCGGTGATCTCAACTTCTCTGGAACAAAATGTCCATCCCTGAATCGACCGCAAAGTCTGCATGCCACATCCATTAAATCACGCATCTCATCCTCTGGTGGAGGTAGCCTGGTTCTTCCGCGCTTCAGGCCAAGTACCCTGTCAACTCCTCCCGCTATTGCACATGGATAATAACCCTGGGGTGTAAGGCCCATCCCGCAAGTACTCGCAATTGAGCACCCGTTTCGATAATCGACGTTTGAATATGCAATACTGTCTTGTGGGGCTAGATTGAACGGACCAAAAGTGGGTTGAATGGCTCCTTCTTTTGTCGAGTTTTCTATATAGATAGATGATGGCAATGAATCAAGGACCGCTTGCACCTTGCTCCCATACCCGTTAGTTACAACTTGGATTGATGTGTCGGGGTAGTGGGCCTTGTAGCGGAGAAGTTCATCCAGAATAGCCATGAACTGGGGATGTAGCGTTGGCTCTCCTCCTAGTAATCTGATGCGTGCCCAGTTGCGTCCTTCCTTCAAAGAATCGTCTACGAATTGGCTTACTACTTCACGATCAATATGAACAGCCTCAGGTGCTTGTGCACTCGACCGGTTGCAGTTGTTACATTTCAAATTACAAAGGTAGGTCAGGTCAATTTCTATAAGATCAGAACCGACCCGATACTGGAATCCTAGCAACCTAGTAACGACACGCTGAACACGTATCCAGCGAAGTACTTTTTTGATGGTGTAAATTATTCGGTAATATGAATGAAAACGATTGGGGAAGTCGCGAGAATAAGTGAACTTTGCATTTTTAGTTTGATGGCGCAGCAAGGGACCAAACTCCTATTAGTTATTATGATTGCCCGTGCTTACCATTAGGATGAAACATGGCGATACACTAACTATAAAATTATTACACGAAAGTCATTATCTTCCGTGAGCCAAAATAATCATATTTTCATACCAAGACATTCATCTTAAATTTTAGTGCTTGGCCTTTTTATACTACAGGTTGTTTTTATAGTGTTATATGTTTGCACTGGCGCTGAGTTGACTTGCTCCCAATGGGCTCTATATTAATGATTGCAATTATCTGACGCATGGCTGAAACCCCTTGTCTTTTCTTGGTTTTATTGTTTTTCAGTCTCTATATTGAAATATTAATATAGAGACGCAGCAATGTTTACATTGATTGTAATTTAATTTGAACAATTATTAAATTCAATTGATTGAGTAAATGACCGTCCGCTTTGTCCGGCTAATATGCTAAAGGCATGTTAATCCGCAAAGCAGACTGTCAACTATAGAAGCTATGCGACTATGATTGGCCCAAAGCAGACGTTTATAGTTTGAGGTAACCGGTACGCAGCGCCGATTTCATGGGTCCGTGTTGACAAATGTGTTAGCCGCAATTCTTTTGTAACCAACTCAAAGCTGAAGCTGGCGACCAAAACATTTGGCATTTGTACTTAGATAGCCCGAGATGCTGCTGTGAAAGCATGTCTGTGAGAGGCTTCTCGGTAAGAAATACATCGCAGTACCCTAACGCGGCTTGCGCGTGATGAAAGTCAAATAGGTCATTACCACAAAGATTCCGCTGCTGGTCCCATCTGACAGCAGCATGGCAAGTGCCATATATATGCAGGCTAGGTATCGATTGTGAAAATATCTCAAATCGCTTCTTGTGGGATAGATGGGCTAGCTTTGCGCCGACATCAGAAAAACCCCGTTCATCAAGCTCTTTTCCGAGCGCAACCATCTCATTGCGAAATAGACTAAGACCACCTTCAAATTCCGCTCGAAATGCTTGTGGATAGCTTCGTATCGTCGAGTAGTGCGCACGATTTCCCGCATTAAGACGTGCGGCCAGTACATCCCAGTCGAACTGCGATGGCGGTTCGTCAATTCGCTTAACTATCTCCACAAGTGAAGTATTCCAAATATGATCGGAGAATGCCTTCTGAATTACCAGTTCCTCTTCCCGAGGGAATGGCGTATTGGACGGATGAATTTCCCCGAGGACATAAGCCAGCTTTGTCCACACAAGCTGCTGCAAAGGAATCAAGTCCATCGCGCCAGCCTGCTCATAAAACGAATTACATAATTCTTGGCGGACTCGCTCATTAAACGGAATAAGCGTGATACCAAGACTCAAGTCGTCAATCAGCTGAGCGGTTGCAAGCCTTGTCACTTCGTCAGATTGCTTGAGCAGTTCGATGAAAACAGATTCGGAAATAGGACAAATTGCTTTCCCTTTGCTGACCAAGAGTTTAAGTAAGTCTAGCAAATCAGAAGTTGTCATATCCTGGCTACGACCGAATGACACATCTCTGAGTAGGAGCCAGAAGCGTTGGTCAAGGTAAATGCGTTTAATTGGTTTAACCGCGGCGCCAAGCTGGCAGCGTCTATCACGCATATAACTTTGTAGCGACACGTCGGGATTACGGCGATGAAATTCAATTCGTGATGAATCGAAAGATGAAGTGGAAACTACGGACATGGAGGCGGCTAACGTGTGAATTAAGGGGCACCGTTAGGCGTCCCGCTTGAATGATGGGTTAGGTATTTGCATTTGCAATAACCTGCGAAATAAACTTACCGAATAATGCCAAGAATGGCGCAATAAATAGAGTGGCGCCACTTAACGCTATTAAACCCTCAAGCAAATTTACCTCAAAATTTAAAATAATTTTACGTTTACGAATTATTGCCAGCAGCATAGCAATGCTAATTAAATACATAGCATATTCAATAAATTGATAACCTGGAAGAAGCGCAGTTTCATTTGGTGTTGGATGCTCTGACATGTTGTAGCTAACCCCAGAAGACACGAGAAGAATGAATGCTAGCCATGTGACAACCTTAGATGACCATTTAAATTCTTCGAGCATTTGCGTACCTAACAGTAATTATAGAGACCCATGGGTCTCTATATTAATAATTGCAACTTTATGACGCATGGCTGGATCCCCTTGTCTTTTCTTGGTTTTATTGTTTTCCGGTTTCTATATTGAAATATTAATATAGAGACGCAGCATGACCGGATTGATTGTAATTGAGTTTAAACAATTATTAAATGAATGACCGTCTGGTTTGTCCGGCTAATATGCTGGTGACGTGTTAATCCGCAAAGCTGACCGTCAACTATCAATAGGCCATCGACTGCCTCCGGCCCAAAGCAGACGTTAAGTTTTGGTTTTTTCTAGTCTGAATAGACTAAAGAAAATTTGAAGGTTACATATGATCCTTCGGAACAAATGTGTCTCTCCTATCGAAACTTGTGAACGCATCCAGCGGTGGCACATCCATGGCCCTCACAATTTCTTCAAGATTCGAGCCACTTTCGCCCGAAAGGCTCAGTCCGTAAGCAACACTGATTCGATCGAATTCATCTGAGTGCCAGCCCGTTGCTGACAGGTCTTTAGGGACAGGCAATCGCATTACCTCTACGCTGACATGCCACCCCGGCGTGTTGTTGATTGCATCTGCAATGACTGCATAGAAAGTCATCCTAGACCCCCCACCACAGAGCAGAAGCGGCACATTTTGCAACTGATTTAAACAAACACCCTTGCCGATCTTGGCGTCGTTGATGCTTTGTGCCACTTGCGTGCGATAGCGCTTGATGAAGAAGTCAGAATCAAAATCCTCCAACGCCGGATCTTTCGTGTAACCCGGGAGATACTCCATAACCAGTTCCGGGATCGGTCTACGCCGGTCTGTAGGTTTTTCCATCTCCATTAGATATTGGCGAGCATCATCATGCAGATCCCCCTCAGGCAAATGCTTCAACAGCCAATCCACCCTTGAACGATGCAGATTCATGACACCATTCTGTTCAACCCGGTTCGCGAAGAAGGTGAGGCGTTTTTTCTTGTTGATACTGGTACCGACATGAAATAAAGCCGAATCGATTGTTCCGGCACCGATGTCAACCAGCATCATCACAGGACGCGATACCCAGTCCCAGCGTGCCGACCTCATGAAACCCTGCAGCTGGGCACATACTTCCGGAACTGCACTTACGTCAGCTTTTGAAAATTCTCTATCAGGATTTTCGGAGGCAACATGATCTGGTGAATAAACAAGCTTGGATTCCCGACGGTAAGTATCTGCAATATCTGTCGTGATCGTATCTGCACTCTTATCAGAAGCCAGATTGGCAGCTGCCCAAGCAAGCCGAGAAAAGAGTCGCACAATATCCGCATCTTCGTAGGATCTGGCGGCGATACCGAGATTTACCTTCCACTTCAGCTCGTGACGAGCATAAACGTCACGATGTCGCGTCAGCAGCCACCCGCGAGAACGCCTGATGACGAGAGCAAGATAGGCACAACAATCATTGAACTCCGATTCAGGATCCTTGCTCTCACACTGGAGCAGGCGCAGCTTCAGGTTGGAAATCTGATGTTCACCACCTGAAATTGAGTATCTGCCACCTGTTCTGAACACGCGCGATGGTAGCAGGTGGCTGTTTATACCGGACAGCGAATCGTTCAACTCGACTGGAAATACGCTCACAGAAGCGTAAGCATCTCTGATCACAACCTTCGTAGTGGAAGTACCAAAGTCGAGACCAATGACCAAGTCAGTTGCAATGTCCGGTGATTCGGATAATTGACGAACAATACCAGAATGCTCGATTTCGGGGAGCTCTTCTCTTTCCAGTTCGTCCTCAACCAGAACCGGATTCCGGTTAAAGTCCCCGTCACGATGCAATTCGAGATGAACTTTCTTCTTGGGTTCCGGATTTAACGGAGGTACAGTGATTTCAATCAAGGCAGCTTGTCGATTTCCATCACTTAGGAAAAACTCTGGCCTCCCGCTCTTATGGGTAGGACTTTGCTGGCTTTTGTTATCGCCATTGCGAGCTCCCGTACACTGCAGCTTTTTCACCTCCTGCACTCTTGATGTTCCTGGCCCGTCTTTTGCCGACTTGGTAGCGCCTGTTATCACCAATCCCGCCGCCTTGAGGGCATCCTTGAGCTGATTTCCCATCTGCTTCACCCCCCTTGATATTTTCCGACCCTTACTACACCCGCGCAAACAAGCGTCGAGTGGTGACGCAGCTCACTTCTTGTCAGCGTTGCGCGACGTTGATCGGCGCGTTCGCGTACCTTCGCGATACGTCCTTCATTCGCTGGGATAGTCCGCATCTTGTTCTGCATGCGCAGTCTCGCAACCAGCTCTTGGATTCGCTGTACATCGCGTTTCTCCTGTCGATCGACTTGGTCTAGCTGGAAACTAACGCGGTCTCGGCTCTCGCGACTGGCGGCAGCAGTAAATTCCTCATATCGGCAGTCTAGGCCATCCATGACTGATTCGAATTCGTCCCCTACAACGTCTCCATGCAACAGCCCGACTGCAGATGGCCATGGTTGTCCTCGCATTGCAGCCGCCGTTACAAGACGTTCTGCATCCTCGGGACCAATATCATTGCTACCCAGCCGTCTGGCAGCGAAGGCCAATCGCTCCGTGTCAGGGTTCCCACTCACAATCCAGCGGCTGGCCGCGAAAATATAGGTACCCGGCTCCAGCTTCTCCAGCCCTATCATGTCTATAGTGATAGCTGACACTGTGGCATGGCGATGGCGCTCTTCCGAATCCAGCTTCGCCTTTATAAATGCGACCAGCGGGTGATACTGCGAAATCGACTCTGCGTCCGACCGGCTGCGCTTCAGCACATTCTCGAAAATACAGGGCTGCCTACCCGATGCCGCAATCGCTAACCTTGTTCTGCCTTGCAAGCGCTCTTTTTCAAGGAATCCGGAGAGCTCAGCCCTCATAGCAGACCCAATATCGATTTCCCATAGCGGTATCTCTCCCCCTTTAACCTGAACCAGTTGGGCACCCGTGCAATGTGCATCGATAAAATCACTAACATAAGTCCGCAGATCTTCCGATGTCACGTAGCGATTTAGGTCACGTGCAGACGTGATCCTGTGTTGCAGATAATCCCCATGCGCAACCAGACGACCAGCCTGATCCTCAAGCTGGTCCTCTATTCTAGATTTCTGTTCGACGGCGACGCAAGTCTGCTCGATTACATCTATTTCCTCATCATCGCTCAAGTCGTGGCGTAGCAGGTTGAAGCTCATCTCCCTAATCATCTCACCGAGAATTCCTTCAATGCTTCCTAGCGCGCGCTCGAATATCTTCAGCCGCTCGAAGAGGCGCAAGTACACCCTTTCATCAAGAGTGCCACCAAGGAATATGTTGATGATCACGATTCGCTCGGCCTTCTGCCCGATTCGGTCGATGCGACCGATACGCTGCTCTATCCGCATAGGATTCCATGGGAGATCGTAGTTCACCAGCAGCGAGGAAAATTGCAGGTCGATTCCCTCGCTCGCCACTTCCGAAGCTAGCAGAATACGGGGACCATCCGGCTGTTTGAAGTTGTCCAGCGCCGCCTGCTTGTCCATGCCGCCCATCAGCAGCACCGAGTCAATGCCGATTTCGGTGAATCGTTCCGACAAATAATGGAGGGTATCGCGGAAGTAGGCGAACAGTACAACCTTCGCTCCCGGGTTTTGCTTCCAGTATTTCAGCAGCTGGTCTCGGAGTTTATCGAACTTCGAATCGTTGCGACGCAGAACCTCGTAGTCTCCCACATCGCGAGCTATTCGCGACAACTGGGCAATCAGGCTGGAGGAATTCGGCCGCTTACCGGTGCTGCCTTCGCAAGAGGCATCATCTCCGAAGGCATCCCACAGAATCTGGTCAATCTCGTCGAACAAGTCACTGCTTCGCCTTGTCCACGAACGGCAGGCCGCGGCCATCGAACTGCACATCAGTCTCTGCGGAATGGTGAGCATGAAACCTTCAGCCATGTCGAGGTCCCGGCAATATTTCCGGACAGCAGCGGTCACTTGTTCATAGAACTCGGTTTCGACAGGAGTCATGTCGGCCCTGACTGCCTGTGGCGCACGCACCACCCGCCGCTCATGCACATCACGCTTTCGCGTGCGAGTGACTACCTTCGTAATGGGATTAATGCGGTCGACCCGTTCGGCAAGGATCAATCTCTCGCTTATGGAATCCAGTACGACATCATCTGGAGGAGACTCAAGCAGAAACTGGAGAGACTCGCTGCGAAGCGCGACAGGAGAACCACGAACCAGTTCGAGCGATTCACGAATGGCATTCTTGTCGACCTTGCTTCGCAGCAAAAGGTCGCGCAACTCGATAAGAGGTGCATTTTCCTGAAGTGCATGGTCGAACGACCACTCATGGGGGAATGAGTCACTGTCGACGAGATTCAGCAGGTGGAAAAGGTCAGAGTTCCGCAGATGGACTGGAGTTGCGGAAAGCAACACAAGGTTTTCCGTCATCCGGCGCAACAGCTTGCCGAGTTTTGCCGTCTGAGTTTCCGGATTCCTCATGTAATGAGCCTCGTCGATGATTACCATATCGAGTGGCGCGGCGTCACCTGCGCTGTCATCTGTCAGTCGCCTGAGGCGAGCAGCCGGTGATCCGAAGTCATCATCATCAGGTGCATCAGCAAGGCTGCGCAATCCCTGCATACTGGCAATGATCGCGAATGATGCACGGCTGTTTCCTGATGCCTGCTCGATGATGTCGACCGCCTCATCGGCATTGCAGATTCTAGCCTCCACGCCGAAGCGGTCTGCCAACTCTTGGCGCCATTTTTCGCGCAGCATTGCAGGGCAAAGGACTAGCAGCTTCCTCGCGTCCTCGCGACTGCGCAGTTCCGTCCAGATGAGTCCCGCCTCGATCGTCTTGCCAAGGCCGACCTCATCGGCAATTAGAATGCCGCGAGATGGCGAATCGAGGAAGGAAAGGACAGGCTTGAACTGATAGGCATAAAAATCGGTATTGGTTGTGTAAAGACTGTAGATCAGGTCTGCCAGCTTGCCGCCAAGACGCGCATGAGTGAGGGCCGATCGCAGCTCACGCGGGCTCGAAAAGCGCATCTTGCGCATGTCCACCCACGGATTTCCACCTTCCTCCGGTACTGCTTCCAGCGCTAGCCCCGGCACGAATTCCGTACTTTCCGCGAAAATTACCTGCCACCTCGGCGATGCCGGATTGCCGGCGATCTCTCCAGAAAGGACGCCGATGCGCCCCGGGTTAGACTTGAGACGGACTCGCAGTCCAGCAACGAAGCCGTTGGTCATGATGTCATCGCCATATAATGAAGAGTCGATTGTCTGACATCTGTTTGTTCAACCCTAGCTCTGGTCTGGCATTCTTGACGCGAATGCAGCTGCTTGATTGCCGTATACCGGCTTGGCTGATTCGGGCAGGAATGCATGCAGCAGGCAGCGTGCACGAGACAGGCCGGCATAGTGCAGCATCGAGTAAGCAGGATCGGCCATCCCCTCCATGTCGATGGCAATGACGACCTGTCGCTCAAGGCCCTTGAACGAGTGCATAGTCGAGAAGAGCAGGTCTCCTTCCCTAGCTGAGTTAGCATCTACCAGTGGAACGCCCCCAACCCGTTCAATCCCCGAGACGAGGGAGTTTTCCCGCTTGCGAGTGGAGAGGATTGCAATATCGTCGGGCCGGATGTCCTGTGCGAGAAGTCTCGTCACAAGTCCATCGAGTTGCTCGGAGAAAGCCTTGCTGTCACGAAACCATATATTGTCGCAGGCGGGCCCGTCAGGTGCCCCATCAATTGCAAGATCGATACCTGAGATGATGGATGCTTGGACTGCGACTTGCCTTGTGTTACGACAATTCTCGAAGAGATCGTCAAAAGCAGGCTGAGCCTCGGCCAATCTCTTCTCAACCGCATCTTGGACATCGGTTGCGTAGATATTCTGCAGACGGTCGAAGAAGATGTGCCATTGGCCGTGATTGATGCCGGGGTTCCCAAGCATCAGATCGAAGGCGTCGATGTTGTCCGGGGTCAGAAGATCTTGGGCTTCGTCAATAACCAAGGCTTCCCACGCGGACAGGCCACATTCGAGCGCCGCATCGACGAACACGCGCGGATAGGTCACAGCGAAAAGTTCCTGCTCATTGGTTGCCCCCCTCAGGCAATCGTGCATTCCGGCCTTACCGATGATTTCACTGTAGAGCGAGTGGATATGCCTGACCTCGATGCCCGCTGCACGCTTGTCGCCTGCAAGCGCTGCCTGTATGTGCTGGGCGAGCAGCTGATTGAAGCAGAGGAACAGGACTCGCTTTCCCTCACAGGCAAGCTGCTTTGCCCGTTCAATTGCAATGAGTGTCTTGCCCGTGCCTGCCTTACCACGAACGATTGTCCGCGGATTTGCTGCCATTCTGCGCGATGCTCTGACCTGATCATTGGAGAGCTGAACCAGCGTGGAATCGATACCGGTCAGGTAACTGCCGACACTGAAAGCGGAGTCAACATCAGGCCGGAGAATTCTTCTGGCCGCTTGGATGTCGGCCTTGCCGGGCAACCGAGGCACTTTGCCATGCTTAGCCTTGTATGCTGCCAACCAGTGACGTTGCAATGAACCGAGGTAGAAACCGAGACTCTTCCTGAACTCGCGCTTGTCGAGCAGAACGGCTGGCTCGATTTCGGCACCAGTGGTAGTGAAGGTCTCCATTGGCATCACGACCCCGAATCCAATCAACAGATCCTTGAATCTGGGTTCGGCATCGTTCAGCAGATTGCGTACTGCAATCATGGTACCCTTTGCCTGGGTCCAGGGATCTTCCTTCTTGGTGTAGGTCAGACCGCTAGGCTCCCCGAATATCCACACGCCATCCTTGCAGGAGACTTTCCCACCCTTAACCTCCAGAGCGAAAAAACCCTTCGTTGACAGGACTACTATGTCAGCTTCACCCCATATCTTCGTTTCATGGCCATGAAGGCCCAGTGAATGCAGTACGACGCAGTCAGGGTCCAGATCTCGGCCCAGCTTCTCATAGACGAGTCGTTCGCCATAGGGGCAGTCCTTAGGCTGGTCAGGTATCAGAATAGCCATTTCTCAATCCTCTCCCGAACCGAAGAAACCATGCCAGCTATCTGTCTGTCCCGTATCTGCCGAGCCGACAAGCATCGTGCGATCAAGTTCTCGATTAAATTTCTCGCAGGCTGTCTCGGGAACAAGCAGGCAGCAATGACATGCTGCCCCACTGATTCGATCGCCTGATTGTGCAGGATCAGTTTCGAGACACACCGGGTCACTACCGCACCATTTTGAAGACCTGATGGTATTGAGCACGATACGCTCGAGCTGCGCTGGTTCCGCAAGTCTGACGAGGCCGCCTAAGCTGCCTTCGGAGTCAGGCGATCCGGTATAGATCAACACACCATTCATTGCTGATCCATTCTCTTCTTGCTCACTCACATACAGCCGCTCTCTCAAGGCAGAAGAGGAATAACCGCAATCTATCGATATACTGCGGATGAGAGCATGCGCAAAAGAGTGAACAAGAAGCAACCGCGGAGTGATTGTGTAGTCGCGCTGATAACCTCGCTCGTAAGCAATTGCGGCGGAGCGTTTATCCAGCAATTCGGCCCGTCCCTGCACACCGGGGTTTGCTGAAACCCAGGCATCTACGGCTTCCGTCCGGAACCGGAGAAACAGTCCCTCTCCACGAATCTCTGCGGCCGGCAGCCAGTTGAAGGGCTTCTTCGAAAGTGGCGAGACAAATCCGTCCTGTACTGCCTTGGCAATCCTTTCGCCGCTGACAGGGTAGGGCTCGATGCGACTGAATCCGGCCAGCGCACGCACTTCGCGCAATCGGGATACTGCGCCGACCAGATCGAACCACTCGGCAATGGAATCCGGAGGATCAGAAATGCTGTTGCAGAAATGGGGTACGACACCACCGACGACAGGATCGTCTCGATCCGCGCAAAGTGCAACATATTCCTCCGCACGTGAACCAGCCTCGCTGCGATCTGCGACAACCCCCTCTATCTTCTGCTTCTCTCGAAAAGCTGCCATCAAGGCATCAACGGATATGCCGTACTGGCTCGCTAGATTTTCTATAACGGGTTTGATAGCCTCGGCGGGCAGCGCACCGAGCGTCACCCAGTAACCTTCGATGATCTGAAATGTTCCTTCAGAAACTGGTGGAATGGACAAGGCAGATGCAACAACAGGGAAATGCGCGTTCGAGGCACCACGCTGTATAACGCGCGGTGTCGCGTCGCAATCCTTTTCCCGGTCGTAGAGCCACGGACGCACACCTCGACAACTGACGCCCTTGAGACTTTCAGTGCGGAAGGCATCCCCGAGAGATTCGGAAGCATTGCAGTTCTTGCAATGGACGTATAGATCAGCAAGTGCTGCCGACTTGCCCCTCGACTTCAGTTCGAGCATCGGTCGAGCACAAATTCCGCCACCTTGCTTCCGATGTGCCCACCATGCCCAAGGGAACTCATCCATGTGGCCCTTGCGGCAGGCGAGGACGAAACGGACGGGAGTCGTGTACACTGCCCTGCCATGCCCGACACATTCGATCTGACTGCCATCTGCAGAGAGCTGGAACGGGTCACCTTCCTTGCCAATACGGTGGCAATGGGGACACTCGTGCCACTGTGGAAATCGCACGGCAGGTATCGAATGTATGCCATCCACCTTACCACTTACACCAATGTCCTCCGTCACTGGTGGAAGGCGGAAATGCGTTACCCCTAGTTGGGCCTGCAGGCGGGCCTCGTTAATCGTCAATGACGGAAGTCGGGTTGCACTATCCCAGTCATCAAGTCCCATTGGCATGAACGATCCCTTCTCGAGATCGACGATCGCGCCGATGCCGTATGTGGAGATCAACTGCGACCGGCGTACCTTTCCGAGTGATTCTGCGCCTTGGAGGGCAGGCTGATTCGATCCCGTTGACTTGCCTTTGTATTTCTGAAATCCGTTTGCCATCACGCATCACTCCGCTTGGGTACGATCTTCTTGAGCACGAATGCGGTGGATGGCTCCACCTCACGCATGGTATTAGGCGTTGCCCAGGCCAGCGAGCCGACGGAAAGACCGCTCTCGGCAGATCGCATCAGGTGAGGAGTCGACTTGCCGAACGGGGCTCGCTTCTCCCAGTAGCGCAACTTCCAAGTCGTGCTGCGTGCCTCTGCACATCGTCTCGCCCATTCATTGAGGACTTGTACGAGATCTTCCTTGGCGTCATCGAATTCGAGTCCGTCGGTCGTCTTGGAAATCCTTCCAAGCACCATGTTGACCAGACTAGCTACGGCAGGATCCTTGGGATCGAAGCGAACCGCATCATCGTCGCCTGACAGTCCCGGAACAAGATGCCGTACCAGAGAAGCGATCACCGCATGTAGTGCCTTATCCCTGGCTCGAGGCGCCCAAGGAGTGACGCTGGTCGCTTCGACGCTCCTGTATAGCGCGCTGTGATAGACCCGAAAATGCTCGAAATGAGACAGGTCGCGTGGGCGGCCGAAGTTGTATAGTGTCAGTACAAGTCCGGGGATACCCCGTCCTACCCGGCTGCTTGCTTGGATGTACTCGGCGGTCGACTTCGGCTGGCCGTTGACCACCATCAATCCCAGACGAGGGACATCGACACCGACCGAGATCATGTTGGATGCAAGGACCGTATTCTTGGGCTCTTCGTGTTCAAAAGGGTCGGCAGCAAAGTGCTCCAGTGTTGACGACAGGGCATGAAGCAGTTCCGGCAGCTCGCGCGAGGACCGACGGCTGCTCAACTCCACCGGCAGACTCTGGAGTTCACGCCTAGCTGCTCCAAGCCTTCCTGAAAGGAATTGCATCTGGCGCGGGACGTCATCCTGCATCAGTACATAAGCTCCGCCAAGTTCCCGCAGGCTGTTAAAATAGGCAACGCAGGTCCAGTAAGCATCGATCGTTTCGTCAGTGACCTGCCCCTTCTCGCGAAGCGCCGCAGCAGACTCGAGTATTGCGGCTACCAGCGCCTGGAGTGCGAATTTCGGGCTTCGGCCTGCAGTCGGTATCCCGATGTAGAGGCGGTCCGGACCTTTGCTGTCTCTGACTGCAAAAAACGAGTCCCCAGCATCGAACCCCGGCGGGGGAAACTGCAGCACCGATCGATCGAACAATGACTGCACCTGCTCAGCCGCATGGCCGATGGTCGCAGTGGAACCTATCACCTTGGGCCTGACACCATCTCGTGTGCAAAGGATGTCGACTACCGTTTCATAGAGACCTGCCATCGACCCAAGGGGGCCCGAAATCAGGTGCAGTTCGTCTTGGATGATAAGGCCGGGAGAAAGCCCACCGTCAAGACCGAAGATGCTGCGAATTTTGCTGCTGCGAGGAATTTGTGCAAACTTGTCGATCGTGCCGATCAGCAGTGACGGCGGTTCAGCATATATCGTCTCATCCACGGTGTGCACGGGCAGCGGCTTATTTCCAAATTCGCAATCCTTCTGTCTGCAGGTGACATCGATTCTAGGATTTGCCGGATCAGCATGATAGTCACCGGCCTGCAGCTCTGAACCACACACGGGACACCGTAGCAGCTGGCGAGGTGTCGACTTCGGTTTCTGATCGGCGTGCTCCTCATCAATCGCGGCACGCGCTGCCTCCATAGTGTTGGGAGTGGCATCTCCTCCGACATAGAGGCCAAGCGTTATCCTAGCTGCACCAAGTCTCGGGTCGGATTCGCGTATGGACTCGCATGCTGAAATAAGTGAAGCAGCCCGTTGGAATTGTTGCACGGTAAGCAGCCTGAGCGTGTAGCGCATGAGTACATCAACGCCCCCGCTAAACCTTCTCGATTCATCAGTGAATCTGCGATGGAAAATTTGGAATGCGGTAAGAGCAAGATAGGCTTCAGTCTTGCCACCGCCGGTAGGAAACCAGAGAAGATCCATGCAATCCCGATCCCGAGCTTCTGGATCAATTAAGCCCGGAATGACCAGAAGCATGAAAGCAAGCTGGAACGGCCGCCATACGAGGGGTCCGGCATTCGATCCCTTCGCGCGATAACGGGACTGAGCATCCATTGCGGCGTTTGCTAGTGCAAAGGAAGTCCAAGCAAACCCCTGCTTTTCAAGTGTCGCCACACCGTCACGCATGCGTCGCAGGGTATCCAAACATCTTTCGAGGTTAAGTTTTGCTGAGTCGTGCAGATCCTTGTCAGATTTGAACTGTTCGAGCTTTCCCTTGAGTTCCTTTTCGACCCAGTCTGCGTAGCAATCTGAAAACAATGACAGCGAGGCAATCACTTCCTTTTTTGCAGATTCGTTTCCGAGGTAGGCCGCGTCCAGAGCATTAGGGAATTTTTCGCGAAAAAGGTCGAGGGTGTCGTGACCTTTTGCACTCGTACCAGTTACCTTGGTCTCTGGCATCCATGCTGTTCTTACTTCACTAACCGTACCTGCAACCTCTTCGTTCCACATAGTTGCGATACCATGACCTACCGCGAATTCCCTCACATCACGATACAGAAGGGCATTGCTTCTAGTATCTTCATCGTCACCTCCGACCGGTGTACGAGGACGAGGCTGTATCGACCCGGAATGGTCGATCGATGAGTGAATGACGATTCCGGCTTGAAAAAGACAGCGTGCATCACGCGGGCCTGAGTCATCCTCCTCATCCTCCTCGTTGATCAGGGTCACAGTAAGCACATGCTGACCTCTATCGACACGACGCTTGATGTGCAGTGAGAGCCGATCGTCTGAAACTATGCTCCCGTCATCGCCTACAAACGAGCTGATCTTTTTCACCGTCCATTCTGCATTCGGCTCAATAATGTACGAATAACCAAGATGGCGCCTTGCCCATACTCTTCTTGGCCGGGATTCCTTCGTGTCGGATCCTCCATCCTTCCTGCTGATAGGTGAACCTGCACCGTTGCGGGACTCCTTTACTGCCTCCACTTTCGGCATGTCCTCGATGGCAGGTGGCTCTATCGGCTCATATCGTGACGTATCGCCGAGTGTCACTTTAACTGTCGATCCAACCTTGACAGCAAAAGTGATGCCGACCGAACAGGGTCGTATTGCCCGATAACCTGGAACCGTTGCATCCGCACCCGAATCAGCATCACCACTCCCGTCCAAGCCCGCATCGTCGTCGCCACCATCAATTGGAGTCCCTCGCGGCCAGAGAATACCCGTGAGGTAGGTGTCTGCCGGAGCGGATTCGATGACCTCATCCGCGGTCAAAGGGCCGATAAGCAAGGATCTTGCCGCTTTTGACAAAAGATCTCTTGCCGCTTCTAATGCTGCTTGCTCAGTTGCCATTTCGCTTGCCTGTCTTGAAATCGCCGGTTCCCGTTAGGCTTATTCCCAGCCAGAGACGACTGCTGCGCCAAGGATCCGGTACGGATTCGGGTATGTCCCCTCCTCCCGCGACGGTAACAACATCCGCAATTCTCAGGTTGTAGATGTTGGATGGCAGATAATTGCCCATAGCCCACAGAAGCTCAAGAAGATCGTGAGTCAGCTGCGACGTAGTCCTCCCGATCATGAGCCCGGGTTGCGTATCGTCTTGCAGATGGATGTCATAGAGAGTGTCTCTTGTCCTTGTCGACGGCAAGTTTGTCACTGCACGTTTCAGAATGACCTTGTGACCCCTCAGCTCCGCGATACGTTCCCCCAGCGCCTTCTGCAACACGTCTACTTGATCATCACCACCATGAAGGAGGCTATTGACGAAACTCGAAGGTTCCAAGTCACCGGAAATCCCAATCTGGAAGTTGAACATGGGCCCGTAACTCAGCTGCCTAGTTCTTCCTTTCCATTCCCATTGGTGAGGTGCCTGATAAATACATGTTGCGGGCAGTCTTCCGAGATGTCTTCCGGCCCTAGTTATGGCAACAAAACCCACATTGGCCTGCTCAAGCGGATCATCATTGGGAGCCCTGCCTTCCCTAGCTTTCGACTCCAGCAGCGCGACGTTGTCAAATTCCATTCCTTTTGCATGATGAATCGTCATGATGTAGATAGCTGCCTCATCCGGAATCTGATCATCTGGAAAGGAATCGGGCCAATTAATTCGCTCGCGTAGCGCGTTCAGATCGATCGCTGTAGTACTGTCAGCCTCTCCGCTTGCGCGCGCAAGGCGACGCCAAGCAATGTCAACGGGAGGAAGATAAAGCGAAGCTCGTTCTAGTTCCGCCAAGTTTTCGATCGATCTTGAATAAACGACATCGAACGTAGCCCTCGTTATCGATTGCGGTTTGAATCTGGCAAACAGCATAGCTACCCATGCCGGCGGTGCCGGCTGGCAACCTGCGAGACGTAACCGCACGGACACTGCTGGAGGGCCTACAGACTCACCCATCATCATCTTTGCAACCCGCATCGCTTCACCATTCGTGTGGGTCAGGATAGCGACGGAGCCATCAGGGACTTGGCCTAACCAGCTAGGACCCAGCTTTGCATCTGGCCCTGACGTAGGAAGCTTATCTAGAAGTCGCTGCATTGCTGCAAGCTTTTTCTCGGGTTCAATCTCATTGCTTTGCAGGATCTTGCGCATGTTTGCGGCGAGGCCTGCTAGTTCCACTGTAGATCTGTAATTCTTTGACAGCACGATTTCACGAATGCCCCTGCCAAGACTTGACTTCAGGTCTTGCCATGGGTCGGGCGAAGCAATACGCCCATTCAATCTTGCTGCGAACCGAAAGATGGCTTGAGCAGGATCTCCTAACACTGTGAATCCGATCGGATGATCCTGTATTCCAGTGAGACGCAGCAGCAATGCAATTACCATTTCCGATCGCACGCCGGGGAGGTCCTGAAACTCATCCACGATCACATGCCGAATTGAAGCAAGCCGATCCGAAATGTCATTTCTTGACTCATCCATGATCAGCGCCGTCAGCGCGGCTATGTTTTCATCATGAGATTGAGATAAAAGGTCTGCTGCAGGGACTCCTGTTTGGCGAAGCATCCTGAAAGCCCATGAGTCGAATGTTCTGATTGATAGATGTCGTAAATCCTCGATCGTTTCCTCATCGTCAAGCTGAAGAGTCCTAATTCTTTTTGTCAGCGTTGCAACAGCACTGCGCGAAAAGCTGAGAACGAGAATCTGGCCGGGATGTAATCCGCCCCAAAGGAGGTGTACTAAACGCATTGCTGCAACTTGGGTCTTGCCCGTTCCCGGACCCGCGACCACCAACAGGCGTTCGGCAGATCCAGCTTCGATTACTTCAATCTGTCGAGGATCCTTCTCGAAGATAAGAGTGTTAGCAGCTGCCGAAGTCGTTAAGGTCATGCAGCAATCCCAGAACTTTCGAAACTGTCAGACTTAATTACATGGGGATTAATGAGTTTAAACACGCTCATTGCAATCTTGCTCGCAAGCAATGGCGGTACGGCATTTCCTACCTGCGCATATTGCTGAGTCCTATTACCCATAAAAAAGTAGTCGTCCGGAAAAGTTTGCAAGCGTGCGGCTTCCCTTACTGTAAGACTTCGACATTGGGACGGATCATAATGAATGTAGTAATGACCATCCTTGGCAATGTGGGAAACAATGGTGCTTGAAGGCGCGTCACCCCGCTGCACTCTGAACCTGTCCGAAAACGGCATTTCTTTTTTACTGTCTCGATTGGCATTTTTGTGTTTCGGCAGCAGTCCTGAAGGGAACACATCCAACTTGGGGGAGTAACCGAACTCATGGGCAAAAGTTGTTGCAAACATGTACCTAGCAAGATCGGAAGACATGTGACCTCGTGACTCATGCTGAATTACCCCACCCAATGAAGGTACGCAGAGCCAAGTTGCAAGCTCCATCGGACAACCCAACATTCGGTCGCGATTTTCAATGAAAGGGCTGCCGACCTCTTCCAGCATAAGTGCATCACGTGCCGCCTTATCCATGGCATCGATAAGTTTCATTCCACCCGCCCCTCCCCAACCACGAACCAAGGTAGACGCCGAACGCAATACCCCATGCCAGGCATCAGCTGAGTCGCCACCCCGCGACAGGCGGCTTCGTATGGCAGGAAGTCCTCCGATTACTTCCTTTACTGAGACAGGGAAACCAGCTTCGACCAGCAGGCTGCTCTCTCTGCCGACAAAATCCGATCTGACGCCAAGCATGATCACGCGATGACGCGCTTGGGGAATCCCATAGCGTTCTGCTCTTATGACAAAATCTTCGGGGGCTAGACCGAAACCGTCATCGTGTTTTACGAGTGACCTAATTTCATAGGATGCCCCGTTGCCCGGATCGCTAAGATCGTCCCGTATTTTCTCAAACATTGGGACGCCTGCATGGCTGGACGAGATAAGCCCCTTGACGTTTTCCATGACGAAAATGGGAGGCGCATGCACCCTGATGATACGGAGATACTCTTGGTAGAGAAAATGCTTTTCATCATTCGCGAATGATGCGTCGTTGGCCCTTCTTGATCTGCCTGCTATAGAGTACGCTTGGCATGGAGGCCCTCCGATGAGCACCCAGTCAGTTGCGTTTCCAAGTGCGTTTCGTATCCTGCGATCTAGCTCTGAATCCGGGAACTTGCCCATTTCGGCATTCAGCACTTCCGAGTTTGCCTCCGAAGCTGCTTCTCGATTAATCGGAACTGTCATGAACGTTTCGATGCTAATCCTACCTCGAAGGAAGTCGAAGTAGGATTCAAGTGCATTGGCGTCGCACAGGTGACGCCTTATCGATCTAAGCATAAGGGTCCTACAGGCAACAGGATCCTTCTCGACAGACAGTGCAATCTTAAATTGTCGGCCCGAAATATCTCCCTGCAGTGATGAAAACCCTTCGCCCAACCCCCCCGGACCGGCAAAGACATCAATAATTGGAATAGGGTCGGAGAAAATTTTTCTTGTTTTTTTCATCTACGATAATTGTGAAACATTAAGTTTAGGAGATACCTTCTGAACAACGCAGCTTTGTTCCACGATTGTAGTTCAAACGTGCACATATCGATTCTTTTCAACGGCCACCGCGCCCCCTGCTATTTCAGTTTATGTCTTATTATTACTCGTCATTCTTATCGCTACAAAATTCTCGGCACATGAATGAATGTAAGGTATACATTATGGTACATGAATAACAGAGTAATTCAGTAGTTTTGCTTGGATTAAGATGGAATTTTGAAAACTCTAGTTATTCTACTACTGAAGTAACTAAATACAAGGATTGGGATATTTCGACTATCGTTAAGAGAGGTATCAAGCTTATTAAATTTATTGAAAAGCGTTGGGAAATTAAATTTACAGACTCTCCTTACTAAAAAGAAACTGAGCTTGAGTGTCCGCTTTGGGCCGATTGATGAAATCAGAAAAACTTAACTGAACGGCCGCTTTGTCCGGCTTTGGGCACGTTTATTGAGTATTATTCAAGTAAATTAATGGCGATTCAAGCCATTGAATCATTACCAGAAATGGGCTTGTTTGGCGGTAGTATTCTCACCTAAGAGGTTTCGACTGGTTTTGCTTCTCTGGCTTTAAGCATTTTTGCCATCTTGCTGTGTGCGTCTGCCGCTATTTTCAGTGCCGCCGCTTTCAGTATCTTGTCCTGCCTGTCCTTCGGTAGCTTGGCTAGTTCCTGCATTACCTGTTTCATCTTCAAACTCCTCTTTTAACATACGCAGTAATGCTCTTCTGTTTCACTAACATTAATATTGGCAATAACATATACTTTGTCATTATGAGTTATACCGTATGCGCCATTAGCTTCATCTTTGCCATATTGTTTTGTGGTGGTATTTTTTACGTTATCAGGCAATGCATCAAGCCTAGGCGCGGCGATGATGTAGATATTCCAGTTTTTCTTGTTGGCGGCGAGTACCCTGCTGATAACAGTGTTAGCGGTGTCAAGACTGATTGGCTTGAAGTCTGTTTCATTTACACTCGTTGCAAATAGTGCAACACCTTTGTCGGTTTCTTTGGTTTTGAATATGGCCTTATTTTTATAGCTGTCATGGAATTAATCAAAAACGATACTAAAAGCTTAGCGCTGCAGGCTAGGCTATCTGCTGAAACAACGCCTCCACCTTTAGCACTTTGTGGAGGGTTGAGGACTCCTTACTTATCAACTGTCCTGCAAAAACCTTCAACTAAAAACTCGCAGCACGTCTTATCTGAACACTTATCCAATGTGAAGGAATTACATGTTGCAAAAATTATTTCAGAACCAACTTGATAATTTTTAGCGAAACACAAGCTTGAAACGATATGGGTGTGTAGCCTGACTATGAAGTTAACATCTGCATTACCGATTTTAATATTGGCATAGCTGACTTCCAATATTGGGCGACATTTGAGAAACACCGCTACCTAACCAACATTAATCTTTCCTCTGAGGGTGTTCAACATCAAAGGTGCTGTAATCTGATGCTGTTCCGTGTATGAGGATTTTTGGTCGCCCTGATTCGTCAGGGCTACAGGGTTGTCCGGCAGGTCTTGCAACAGTTGTGCAAAGTCTTCTTGAGTTTTTGCTGCTTCCAGGCGGTCTTTCCAATAAGGCATCTCAAATACCATTTTTAAATTCCTCATTCAGTGCTCTAAACGCCGCTTCATTAAGGCAAGTCGCTCAGCCATCCCTCTCCATGATATATAAGCGAAATCATCATGCTTGGCTTTTAGTCGTTCATAGGTGCGCCAATGCATCCCCTTGGGTTTTCCGCCTTCAGGGTTTGCTATACCTACTTTCCATCCGAGTCGTTGACGGATAGCATCTGCACGTCGCATCGCACGGTCATCATAAGTTTCGCGCTGACATTCATACACGAGATTGTGACAATGTCGACAGGCGAAGATCGAGCCGCCATAAAGAACCGCCACTCGCCGACCACATCCGCTCGCAGGACATTTAAACCACGCACGCCTTCCGCCAAGATTACAGATCGTCCAATCAAGATACACTGGGTATTCCATCGACTGCCACTCACCACTATTATTTCGGCTTCGATAGTTCAGAATCATGCGGTCGACTTCCGTGCGAATCCTGATTGATGCCACTTCCTTCCCGTTGCGCGTCCAAATCCAGCCGGAAGTTCTTCCAGAATTCAGGAGCCCATCCCGTTTCAGTCGCCGAATATCAAGCGACTGTAAGCCACTTGTTGTGTTTTTTCCACTTTGGTATCGCCGACCACTTCCGAAGCCACCCATGATTTTACGCTCCAATTTTACCTAAATCATTTGGAAGATTTGCATACTGGAAACATGTCTTAATCCATTGTTTTGTATGGCCTTATGCCATATTTTTTTGTTGCCGTATTTTAATCATTAATATTTTCATATATGTAATGATTGTTTTCTTATACCGCTCTTACCCTTCACTCCAACAATGCGCTTAACAGAATTACCAGTACGTAATGGTATAACTACATTGTTCTCGGTAGTCGTACCAGTGGATTGCTCTAAAAGTGCAGTTTCAGGTACGGTAGTCGTACCTGTCATTGATTCAACTGGTACGGTGACTGGCACTGAACTGGTACGGTTATCGGGAAGCGTACTTTTTTTAGTTGGTGGCTTTCGTCTTGCAGTAGGCGGTAAATTACAAAGGTGATAAGCGCCTTTTGCATAACCTTTTGAAGTTATATCTAAGCCGATATAGTTGCTGATGTCGTGCCAAGTCAGTGCAAATAAATCCGGCCCCATATTTAAGCCCCCCCATTTTGTTTGCACAACTAAGCCTCGATCAATTAATTCATTACGCGCTTTGCTGTTATTTTCGTGGCAAGTCCAGCCTTGGTTATAAAGCCACTGTTTAGCCAGGTGCAGATGTCCATTGTTAAAGCCGTCATGTTGACGCATCAGAGCAAATAACAATGCCTTTGCCTTATCACTCGCACCTTTGAAACTGTCACTATCCATAACTACCCACGGAATGGCTCCGTAGCCACCTGAGATAAGCTCTGGACGCGATTTTTTTGATTTACGCGCCATTAACTAATACTCTATTGAAGTTAGCAGTGCCGCGTATTGATGACTCTTAGTAAGTAACAACTGATTTTCAAGCTGATAAAAAGCGGCATTAAACTTTCGTTGCCACTCTCGCGCTGGTTTAGTTGCGAAGCGCATTGCTACTAAAGAAAAGAATGCTCGATTCATCATGTAGGCGGTATATGTCTGACCGTGATAAATTCGTTCTTCAGTGAAGTACTTTTCTGCAGATTGAGGGTACTTTGAAAGCACCCTCAAATTAGGGTAGTCATTAAGAACATTTTCAATGACAAACTCCACTTTCTTATGTTTCATGCCAAATTTACGGGCAATTAAGGCAGAATCAGTAAAAGCTTCACCGTGTTTGTTTTCGACTAAGGTGGTCACGATTACACCGCCTTTGCTGCGAGAGCGGCGCGTACTTGCCCAACATTCCAAGCAGTTGTTCGCTCGGTTAGTTTTACTGGTTTTGGTATAGTGCCATTTTTTACGCCTCTCCAGCATGAGGCCGCAGAAATTCCATAAAGTCGTTTTAATACGGGCAAGCGAATATAAGCACTATCGGGTAACTGGTCGAATTGCTGAAGGTCTAGGGGGATTGTTTGAGTAGAGTCTGATTTGTTTTGCATCTTTATCACCTGTAGTTATATTAGGTGATACGTATTATTAGACACGAATAGCGTAATTTTTTACTTTTGTCCCTGAAAAAATATTATAAATTTAATTAATGAGAAAACAACAATCTTTTTATACGTTTTTTCATTTGAACAATAGCTACAGGTGAAGCTGAAGAGATATATACATCTAATTGTTCATATTCATCACTATAAAAATAAAAATCTTCCGATAAAAAATAATCAATATATAAAAATTCGCAAAGATCTAGTCTATTTTTAAGTGTTGTTTTGTTTACTAAATGCTTCTGTGCGGTCAAAGGATTATCGTGCTTTGCTTCGTTAAACAAACGTTTTAATTCTATTGCTACATCGTATTGATTACATCGTTTTTGTTCTAATAAGTTTATGTTTACTGCTTCAAATATAGATAAAAATAATAAGTCAACATCTTCAGTAAAAGCTGAAGGTCTACCAAATTTAGTAAAATCCATGTTATGTCTTTACTGTTATCTGAATTAAATTTTTATATTTGTTTAGATGGCACTAGCTTTGGCCTGCTTTAAGTTCGTTTAAGTAATCTGCCCATTGTTGCATCATCATTTTGCGCTGTTTAATAAACTTAGTGCGGTTATATGCTGACCCTAAAGCATCGGGCACTTTATGGGCTAGCTGGTGCTCAATAATGGCGGGATCTATATTTAGTCGTTCATGCAATAAAGTACGCGCCATCGCTCTAAACCCATGACCTGTGATTTGGGTTTGAGTGTCATACCCCATACGCTTGAGCGCAGCATTGATAGCAGCTTCACTCATGGGCTTTCGTGGATCATGCCCACCTTGAAAAACAAACTCACCATGTCCGCTAACTGGATTTAGTTGTTTTAATATCTCTATGGCTTGGGTAGATAATGGCACTATGTGATCGGTTTTAGTTTTAGTTACCAGATAGCGCCACTCACCAGCATCTAGGTCTATATCTGCCCATTTCGCCCTTCTTAGCTCACTAGGGCGCGTAAAAACTAAAGGGGCTAGACGTAATGCACACTCCACAGTAAACGTGCCTTGAAAGCCATCTATGGCTCGCAATAGCTCCGCAACTTGTTTAGGCTCGGTAAATGACGCCATGTGCTTAACATCAGGGCTAGGTAATGCTCCACGTAAATCAGCCGTTATGTCGCGTATAGCCTTGCCATTTTGCACCGCATATCTCAAGATCTGCCCTATTACCTGTAATGTTCTATGCGCGGTTTCAAGTTTACTTTGATTTTGTGGACGTTTTAGCACTAACAACACTTCGGGCGCTGTTATATCTGCAATAGCCTTATTGCCTAGCCATGGAAAGGCGTAAATTTCTAAACGTCTTAACGTGCGCTCTTTATGCGAAAGAGATTTATTTGTGAAATAGCTTTCAGCCCATTCACGTGCAACAGCTTCAAAAGTATTTTCTTGCTTACCATACAAGGCTTGTTTTTGAGCTTTTTTAATGTCGCTAGGGTCAACTGGTGGATTTTGAGCAAGTAACTTTCTAGCGTCATCACGCCTTCCTCTTGCTTTAGCTAGGCTCACATCTGGGTACGTGCCTAATGATAAGAGCTTTTCTTTACCAGCATATCGGTATTTAAAACGCCACCATCTACCCCCGTTTGCTGTTACTTGCACATACAAACCCAGCTCGTCATAAAGTTTATAAGGAGCAGCCCTCACATTGCCTACTTCATCTTTGTGCGTTTTAGCCTTTAAGATAATGTCTGAAAGTGCCATTTGGGGTAACTCACTTTAGGGAAAGTGTTGTTACCCCATAAGTTACCCCCGTTTACTGGGGTATGTCAAGCAACACCATGCGACAAAAATAGACGTAAAAAAAGCCTAGAACTTTGATTTTTCTAGGCTTCTGATACTTTCTGATACATTGTGACTCTTAAAAATGGTGGAGCAGGCGGGAATCGAACCCGCGTCCGCAAGCCCTCCACAGACAG
>Ga0066478_1000116_pt1 | contig 34575 bp, 35 predicted proteins | sample LakWasM116_HOW13_2_FD_59559 | JGI IMG/M metagenome (GOLD analysis project Ga0066478, IMG submission 59559) | Freshwater sediment methanotrophic microbial communities from Lake Washington under simulated oxygen tension - Sediment Metagenome 116_HOW13 | ecosystem: Environmental > Aquatic >... | reverse complement strand
AAGCAGCCACACTTGTTCGGTGGCCGGGCATACGCCTTTTAAGCCACCATCCACTTGCTCGGTGGCTAAGAGCATTAAGTCGTAAAAGTTGTGGTAATGCAGCTTTGCTTCTTCAGCACTTACAGAAAACGGCGGGCCTGCTTGTAGGCTTTGATCATACACAAAGCAAATCAGCAACTGCGGTGCATGTTGCGTAATCGCGCCTATATGCGTGGTGTAATTGCCGCGCATCTCATTCGGTAGCGCTACCAAAGCAGCCCGGTCATACACAGCATCTACTTTACCCAGCATCGCAGGGGTGACTTTAAATATATCGCCTACAAATACATCTATATTCGGCGCACTGTAGTGTGTGATTTCACCGTGGGTGGTGACAGTGGGTGTTAAATTCAGACTGTTAAATAAATCCTCAATCGCAATTTGGCTTAGTTCCGCACCTGCTACGCAGTAACCTTGCGTTAGCAGCCAAGCAATATCCACGGTTTTGCCGCACAGTGGTAAAAATACACGTGCACCTTGCTGCAAATTCAGGCTGGAAAAATGTTTAATCAGTAGCGGATTAGCTTCGGCTAAGTGAAAGCCAATTTGGTTGTTTTGCCAACGTTCGTGCCAGAATTGATGTTGCATGTATTCCACCTATCATACTGATCTAAATTTATTTGTCTGCGCTGTCGTAGACTTTCTGGGCATTGATTATTTCTTCTATATGCCTTTCAGACCATACACGAATTGCATCTACTAGCCCGACTAAAGTACGTCCAAGTGGTGTCAATGTATACTCTACTTTTGGAGGCACTGTGGGGTAAATCGTCCTTGTCACTAGGCCATCACGCTCGAGACCGCGTAGCGTTTGCGTGAGCATTTTTTGTGAAACGCCCCCTATCTCACGTTGCAGTGTGCTAAAGCGTTTAGTGTCTTGCTCAAGTGAGCACACCACTAGCACTGTCCATTTATCTGCAATTCTATTAAGCGCAAAACGCGTGGGGCATTCGGCTTCATACACATTCCAAATAGAGGGTTGAGTAGATTCTATTGTGCTCATCGTTTCTTAAGTATCTTTCAGGTGTCTATATAACGTTTTGGTGCCTACTTACTAATGGTAACTTAAGCAATTACAATGCGCAACACTGGTTTTATACAGTTTTCGGTTTTTTAAATAGTGGAGTCAACATGAAGCAATTGAGCAAAGCATTAAGAGCACTGTTTTTTATAATTTTATTCACATCAGGAGGCAGTACCATGGCACAAGATTCAGCCGTTAATCAATCACTTGCAAATAAGCAAATCATCGCCGAGTTTGGCGCAGAGGTATTTGGCAAAAAAGAGCTATCCAATTTGCACAAGTACATGCAAGACGATTACATTCAACATAACCCGCTGGTGCCACAAGGTGTGGCAGGCTTTAAAACCTTTTTTGCCGATTGGTTTAAAGCCGTGCCTGATTGGAGCTACACATTGACAAAAATCGTATCGGAAGACGATACGGTTTGGGCGTATGGCACCTATTCAGGCACTCAAACAGGCGATTGGTTAGGCATTCCCGCCACCCATAAACGCTATAGCATCCATGCGGTGGATATTTTCCGCATTGAAAATGGTAAGTTAGCCGAACATTGGGATGTGATTGATACATATGGACTATTTAAACAGTTAGGTGTGATTCAGTAGTGGATTGAGTATATTTTGTAGAGCTGACTTGTAAGGCAGTCCGCCAAACGTCATGATGAAAACACTGCGCGCCGAAAGCAGGTGCGCCCTATGAACTAATGCGCCTTAATCGTACTGCTAAGGTGCAGTGCGAAATCTAATCCATTATGCAAACTCTGAGATGAGCAATTCTAAGCCAAGTTTAGTGAGGCGTTGTCTGAAGATGTTACGTTTGAGTGAGTTAAGAACGGTTTTTGATTTCGGTATGAGGCATAGACAATTCGTTGCTTATCTCTCTTTACGTTTGAGTTATGATACGCATTGAGTGGCTGAGTGTATTTAATAAACATCTGTGTTGGAGTTAACGTGAACTGTTTTATTTGCTTTGGTAAGTTTAATGCTTCTTTTATTCTTTTATTATTAGGATTTCTTTTAACGGGTTGTGTACATAAACCAATAATTAATCCTGGTCAGTCATCAGCAAAAATTGAGTTTGAAGGATATCTTAGAGCTGAGCTTAATTTGGCTGGAAATGTTAACTGTGGTTCATTTCTTGGGCTCTCAACTAGTAATCGGGCTCTAAAGCCTATACTTTATTACAATATTGACACTGCAATAAAATCCGGCAATCCACAAGTGGCAATTCCTGCTTCAGATAATCAGATTTTTCTGATAAAACAATACATACCGCAAGCTGAGGGAACATTGCAATATTTTTGGTTTAAATTTCCGATAGTAGCAAATAAGCATTACCACATTGATGTTGATAGGGTGGTGACTAAGAAAGGAATTATTCTTGATGATTATGTATGGACATTAATGGTTTTGGACGAAAACAAACAGGTGGTTCCATACGAGATGGTTCCTTCCCCAAACCAAGACCCACAGTGCAAAAAAAGCACATAATATGAAATGTGAAGTCTATTAAATTGGTTTAATCAGCAATTATTTCTCGTAATTCAGATGCTGCCTTTAATGTTTAGAGCATTGTAAAATTAATTGTTGATATCATTGATACTTGTATAGTTGCTTGAGCTGTTGTCTACCTACGTAGATAAGTCTTTCAGCTACTCATACCATTATGCCTCAGCAACGCATCCATGCTTGGTTCTCTACCACGAAATGCTACAAAAGATTCCATGGCTGGGCGACTACCACCTTTAGCCAACACTTCGTTTTTAAAGCGAGTGCCAGCTTCGGCAGATAACGTACCCATTTCTTCAAACAAGCTATAGGCATCTGCAGACAGTACTTCTGCCCATTTGTAGCTGTAATAGCCAGCCGCATAACCGCCAGCAAAAATATGGCTAAAGCTGTTGGGGAAGCGATTCCATTTAGGTGGGCGTACCACCGCGACTTCATCACGCACTTGTTCGATTAAATCGAGCGCTGTTTGTTTACCATTGGGGTCAAAGTCGCCATGCAAGCGCATATCAAATAGTGAGAACTCAATTTGACGCACGGTTTGCATGCCGGCCTGGAAGTTTTTGGCAGCAACCATTTTGTCGAATAACTCGCGTGGTAACTGCGCGCCAGTGTCTACGTGTGCAGTCATGTGGCGTAACACATCCCACTCCCAGCAGAAGTTTTCCATAAATTGGCTGGGCAACTCAACGGCATCCCATTCCACACCTTTAATGCCAGATACGCCATACTCGTCCACTTGCGTGAGCATATGATGCAAGCCGTGACCAAACTCGTGGAACATGGTGATGACTTCATCGTGTGTGAACAGTGCTGGTTTGCCCCCAACTGGCGCGGAGAAGTTGCAGGTAAGGTAGGCCACTGGTAGTTCTACACCATTCGCTTTTTTGCGGCGCGTGATGCATTCGTCCATCCATGCCCCGCCACGTTTGTTATTGCGCGCATACAAGTCCAAATAAAAGTAGGCGATTGGTTTGTGTTGCTGATCGCTGATTTCATAAAAAGCAGCATCGGCATGCCAAAGTGGCGCTTCGGCTTTGCGTACTTGTACACCAAAAATAGTCTCCGTGACTTTAAACAGCCCAGCCAGTACTTTGCTTTCGGGGAAGTATTGTTTCACTTCTTGGTCTGAGAACGCGTATTTTTCTTCACGTAATTTTTCGCTCACGTAAGCCACGTCCCAAGCTTGCATGTCATCAATGCCCAGCTTTTTAGCGTAGGTTAGCAGTTCTTGCATGTCTTTTTCAGCGTATGGCTTTGCGCGTTTGGCCAGCGTATCTAAAAAATCGGTGACTTGCTTTGGCGTATCTGCCATTTTGGTGGCAAGAGATAGCTCGGCATAATTGTTGAAGCCCAATGTCCGTGCTTCTTCTTGCTTGAGTTTTAAAATATCGCTAATCAGCTGTGTGTTATCCCACTCCGGCTTACTTAATTCCGATGCGCGCGTGGCGTATGCACGGTACAAGGTCTCGCGTAAGGCGCGGTTGTTTGCGTATTGCAATACAGGCATATAGGATGGAAAGTGCAGGCTAAATTGAAAGCCTGTTTTACCGTCTGTTTTTGCAGCTTCAGCAGCAGCTTCAATCGCATCTTCCGGAATGCCCGCTAAATCAGCCACGTCTTCAACAATATGCTTGAAATCGTTGGTGTTGTCCATGATGTTTTCTTCAAACTTGCTGCCCAGTCTAGATAACTCTTCGCTCACGATTTTAAAGCGCGCTTTTTGTTCTGCTGGGAGCTCGGCGCCGCCTAGTTTAAAGTCACGCACTTCGTGATTAATAATGGCCTGTTGAGTCGGGGTGAGTTTTGCAAAGTTTGCACCGGATTGGATGGCTTTAAATTTTGCATATAAGCGCTCATCTTGCGAGATATCGCTGCCATAATCGGTTAACTTCGCCAAATTGTCATTATACGCTTCGCGTAATTCTGGGCTGTTCACCACTGCATTCATGTGGCCTACTTGGCTCCAAGCACGGCCAAGCTTCTCGCTATGGTCTTCTAACTTTAGTGCAAAGTTTTCCCATGTTGGCGGTTCACTAGCAGTGGCGAGCTGCTCTACCAATGCACGACCTTCGGCAATCAGGCTTTCAATGGCCGGGCTAATGTGTTCAGGTTTCACTTCATTGAATTTAGGTAAACCAGAAAAATCGAGTAATGGGTTGGCAGTCGTCACGTTGTTTCCTTAAAACGCTATATGTATCAGTAGATGGTGATTATCGCCTAAACGTTCTGCGCGTTGGATTGAAGTTTTTAATCGCGCCAATCAATTTTTGTTATCAGGGCGACTAAAAACGGATTGGGCTTGCGGCTAATTCATCAAACGTAAGCAGAATGGGTAGCGATAAGTTTCACCCTTACTACTAGAGATGGCGGCAACAATGCAAAAAACAATATTCAATAACCAGATAATGCCCATTAAGACAAAGCCAATCAGTATTATCGCCAATATGCCTGCTACAAACTGAGCAATCAAAACCGTAATTTGGAAATTCAGCGCTTCTTTGGCTTGATCTGCAATAAATGCGTTGTCATCTTTTTTGAGTGCCCATACCAGCAAGCCTGGGATAAACGAGAATACGGTGCCGCCTAGGTGCGTGATGGTGGCAATGTTTTTGTCGTCATTATTGGGGATAGTAATTTCTGCCATGGATGTCTCCTGTGCGATAAAAATAAAAGCGTGCTTAATTGACAGACGTTAGAACTCGGCGTGCAGTTCCATCACTTGTAACTCAATCTTTTCGATTTCTCTTAAATTCAGTAATTTCTTTACCTGCTTATTCAGGCGTTCAATTTGGCTATGCAAGATTTGCTGCTTCACACTCAAAATATTGGAAGGGTGCATAGAAAGCTGGCGCATGCCCATGCCAATCAGTAGCCGAGTCAGTTTGATATCACCCGCCATTTCGCCACAGATTGAGAGGCCGATGTTGTATTTTTCGGCAGCTTGAATCGTCATTTGGATGAGTTTAAGCACAGCCGGATGCAATGGATTATATAAATGTGCCACGGCGTCATCGGTACGGTCGATGGCCAATGTGTACTGAATCAGGTCGTTGGTACCAATCGATAGAAAATCCAGTTCTCTGGCAAACGCATCGGCATTAATAGCAGCTGCAGGCACTTCAATCATGCCGCCGAGCGTGATTTGCTCATTAAACGGCGTGCCTTCTTTGCGCAGAGACTCTTTTGCACGTTCAAGCAATATTTTGCTTTGGCGTAGCTCAGTCAAGTTAGAGAGCATGGGAATCAATATCTTAATATTGCCATAGTACGAAGCGCGTAATAGCGCGCGGAACTGGGTATGAAACACTTGTGGCTCAGACAAACAGAAACGCACAGCACGCAAGCCAAGCGCAGGGTTTGCACAGTTAGAAACGGTGTCAGGGTTCATCTGTTTATCTGCACCTAGGTCCAGTGTACGGATCGTCACCGGCATGCCCTGCATGGCTTCTGCCACATGCTTGTAGGCGGTAAACTGCTCTTCCTCGTCCGGCATTTCGCGACGGTTCATAAACAAAAACTCGGTACGGTATAAGCCAATGCCAGTAGCGCCAGATGCTTTGACTGTAATCACGTCCTCTGGTACTTCAATATTGGCATACAGATCAATACCAGTGCCGTCCATGGTCACCGCTTTGGTGGATTTGATGCGTTGTAATTTTTGTTGCTCAAGCTGCCACTGGTCTTGCTTGAGTTCGTATTCCGCCAGTATTTCTTTGCTCGGGCTGACGATGACAACACCTAATGTGCCATCGACAATGATGATTTCACCATCGTTAATCAGATCGCGTGCGCGTTGCAGCGCTACAATGGATGGGATATTCAGGCTACGTGCCAAAATGGCGGTATGCGAGGTAACGCCGCCTACATCGGTAATAAAAGCAGCAAATTGGTGTTGCTTAAATTGAATGGCATCTGCCGGTGAAATATCATGTGCTACTAAAATAGTCGCATTTTCCTGCTGTTGCTTTTCTTTGCTCTGGCTAGGCGATTGGCTAGGGTGACCCAACAATACCTTGATAATGCGCTCAACTACTTGCACCACATCGTGTTTACGTTCACGTAAGTACGCGTCTTCGATGGCATCAAATTGCTCAACAATGTCGTCCATTTGTTGTTTGATGGCCCATTCTGCATTGCATTGCTCGTTACGGATAATGTCTTTGGGCGCTTCGGACAGGGATTTATCATTGAGCATGGCCAAGTGCGTGCTGATGAATGCGGCCAACTCTGCCGGTGCATTTTTGGGTAACTGCGCGCGCACCTGCTCTAAATCGTGCTTAACTGTTTGAATAGCTTCGCTAAAGCGTTTAATCTCATCGTCGATCAGATTGGGTGTGAGCTGATAGTGCACCACTTCCAGCAGTGCGTTGGAAACCAAATGAGCGCGACCAATCGCTATCCCACTGGAAACACCAACACCGTGTATGCTAAAGCTAGGCAATTACTCACCCTCTCCAAAGTAGTTGTTAATCAATGTTTTAATGGCGTTAATCGCTGCCACTTCATCCTCACCATTGGCTTCAATTTGAATAATAGTCCCTTTAGCCGCTGCAAGCATCATCACGCCCATGATGCTTTTTGCATTTACACGGCGGCCATTTTTTTCTACCCATACTTCGCTTTTAAATTGGCTGGCGGTTTGGGTAAATTTGGTAGAGGCGCGCGCATGCAGGCCAAGTTTGTTAATAATCTCTATGGATTCTTTGATCATAAATGCATGTTTTCTTGGTTATGTTTTTGGTTGGGTAAGATGGTTACAGCCTTCTTTAGTAAAGTGCACAACGCCTTCTCGTCCGCCTGAAATGGCTTTGTCTATGCACACTTCTAAAGACTCTTGCCGGTAGTTCAGTACGCGCACCAGCATCGGTAGGTTAACCCCAGCTACGCCAGCCACGCCTTCTTGGTTGACCAATTTGGTGACCATATTGCAAGGTGTTGCGCCGTAAATATCAGACAATACCAATACGCCTTGGCCTTCATCCAGCTTGGTTACCATGGCTTGCGCCGTGAAAAATAATGAGGATGGGTCATCCTGTATGGAAACCGCAAGGTATTCAAGTTGTTGAGGGCGTTTGCCCATCACATGGCTTGCGCATTGAATCAAACTCTCACCCAGTGAGCCGTGCGCAATAATCAAAATTCCAATCATGTTGCAGCCTTCAAAAAAATATTTCCGTTAACTGAGCTCACGATGGCGCACGATGACTTTGTACTCTTGCTTAAAGTGTGCGCTGAGTTGCTCTACAAAATAGACCGAACGATGCTGACCACCGGTGCAACCAATACCAATCGTGAGATAGCTGCGATTGTCCTGATTGAAGCTAGGTAGCCATTTTTCTAAATATTGCTGAATATCGCCTAACATATCAACCACCATGCGTTCTTTTTCAAGAAATGCCTGAATTGGTTTATCTTTTCCAGTCAGTGGTCTTAATTCCGGATCGTAATGCGGATTGGGTAAGCTGCGTACGTCAAACACAAAATCCGCATCCAGCGGAATGCCGTGCTTAAACCCAAATGAGACAAACAGCACCACCACACTATTGTTGATGTCGCTGTTGGGTTCGGCAATCCAATCACGGATATGGTTGCGTAGCGCATTGGCACTTAAGCTGCTGGTGTCGATATGGTGACCCAAACTGGCGAGGCCCGCCAATAACTCACGTTCTTCCAGAATGCTTTCTGCAAGCGTTGCTTTTTCATTGCTGAGAGGGTGTTTACGTCTGGTTTCAGAAAAGCGCTTTACCAAGCTTTCTAAGGTGGAGTCTAAATACAAGACGCTGACGTCGATGCCCTCGGATTTCAACTGTGTAATGGCGTTGGGTAACGCTTTTAATGCGGCGCTGCGGCTATCAATGCTGATCGCCACTTTCACTTTCTTATTGGCTTTGCGCAGGCTGTCAGTATCTAAATGTTGCGCGATTTGTGGCAGCAAGGTTGCAGGTAAATTATCAATGCAATAAAACCCGCTGTCTTCGAGCACGCGCAAAGCGATGGTTTTGCCGGAGCCAGATAGCCCAGTGACAATAATCAGTTGCATTTATGATTTCTTGCTTTCTTTTAGCATGATTTGCTTTTGACGCTTGGTAAATTGCTGCGTTGCATTAATACCGCGTAATAATAGCATGTGATTGCGCACGGCTACCTCCACCAAAACCGCAATGTTGCGGCCTGCCGCAATGGGAATCACCACTTTGCTGATATCTACTTCCAATACGCGCTCATACTGTGTTTTAGCATTTAGGCGGTCTAGCGCAAGTGGGTTAAGCGTATCAGCCAATTCCAATTGAATCATCAAATCTAAGGGCTTGGTAGGCTTGACCGCATTATCGCCAAATAATGCCCGAATATTGAGTATGCCTAAACCGCGCACTTCTAAAAAGTCTTGTAACAGTTCTGGGCAGCGACCTTCTACCCGCTCTGGGGAAATACGATAAAAATCTACAATGTCATCGGCCACTAAGCGATGCCCGCGCGAAATCAATTCGAGCGCTAACTCGCTCTTACCAATGGCAGCATTGCCTTTAATCAGTACACCAAAGCCTTGCACCTCCATAAACACGCCGTGCAAGCTGGTCGATTCTGCAGTCGCAATGGCCAAATAGTGGCCGAGCAACTCCATCAACTGTGGGCTGGGCAGGGGGGAGGTGAACAGCGGAGTTTGTGAACGATCAGCTGCTTTTAATAATTCCTCTGGTGCTTTTTCGCCATTGGCCACTATCACGGCGGCAAGGTCAGTCGCAAATAAATTACTGACCGCCTGTTGCATGGCAATTATGCTGAGATTGTGTAAATAGTCCATCTCAGCACAGCCTAATACCTGTACCCGGTTAGGATGCACAAAATTTAAGTGGCCAACAAGTGCTAGGGATGGTTTGGTAACAGTACCGGAGGTGAGTATTTTATTGCCGCCTTCAAGCCCTGCTACCCATTGTAGTTTGAGCTTGCGGCGGATTTGTGTGAATAGCTCGTCAACGTTAATTTGAGCCATAGATTAAAAAAAAGATTAATTAGGAAGCTGGTGTTGGTCAACATTCTGATGTTTCACAGCACCATTGGTTTTGTGATGATCGCCATGTTTCTCTTTGTGTTTTACCACTTGACGGTCCAGTTTGTCCGTCAGCATATCAATGGCGCTATACATATTCTCATCGGCACAAGCAGCGTGTAGATCGTTGCCTGGCACATGCAGTGTAGCCTCAACCTTTTGGGCGAGCTTTTCTACAGACATCGTAACCTTTACATCAATCACATGATCGAAGTGATTGCTGATTCGCGTGAGTTTACTTTGCACGTACTCACGTAACGCAGGTGTAATTTCTAAGTGATGCCCAGTTAATTGTAAATTCATGACTTGCTCCTTTTTGAAATTGCTCCAAGAAGAAAAAGCATCTCGGAACAATTTCAGTTTACTACTTTGGCGTTGGCTTGCAACTATCCAATTGCACTATTCGGTAAGAAAATTTCCTGTATGGGAATTTAGTTGAGGGAAACTTGCGCTAAATCAAATCGTTAGCGTGACCCTACAGTGATTTCCTCAAATTTGCAGGCGGGATATTGAGCGATTCACGATATTTGGCAATGGTACGGCGTGCCACCACAATGCCTTGGTTGGCCAGCGTATCCGTAATTTGATTGTCGGAAAGCGGTTTTCTGGGGTTTTCTTCGGCCACCATCTGTTTAATCAACGCACGAATCGCAGTGGCAGAACACGTGCCGCCCACATCAGTCGCTACCGAGCTACCAAAGAAATATTTAAGCTCATATACACCACGTGGAGTGAGCATATACTTATGCGTAGTCACGCGTGAAATGGTGGATTCATGCAATTCTAACTCTTCAGCAATCTCGCGCAGCACCAATGGGCGCATGGCAATATCCCCATGTTCAAAAAAGTTGCGTTGCCTATCTACAATGGCTTGCGAGACGCGCAAAATAGTAGAGAAGCGCTGCTGAATGTTTTTAATCATCCATTTGGCTTCTTGCATTTGGCTCTGTAAATATTGCCCGGAATTTTCGCGGTTGCGTTTTAAAATATCCGCATATAGTTGGTTAATACGCAATTTTGGAATGACACCATCATTCAATGTGGCGACCCAAATGCCTTTGATCTTCTTCACAATCACATCATGTTGAATGTAATGATCGTGCGACAAAGTCACAAATTGGCTACCCGGTTTTGGGTTTTGTTGTTTGATAAGCGTCTGCGCGCCTTTTAAGGTAGCTTCATCGCAACTCAGTAGTTTGCGCAGCTTGCCAAAATCTTTGTTAGCCAATACCGGTAAATGGTCTTGAATAATGGCGATGGCTTGTTTCAGGTAGGGCGTGTCTGTATCTAGTGCATTGAGTTGCAAATACAGGCACTCTTGCAAGTTACGTGCGCCTACGCCAATTGGATCCAAGTTTTGAATCAGCTTGAGCACCGTTTCAAGCTCAAGCATATCAATTTCAAGCTCGAGCGGCAGGCTATCTGCCAGCTCATCTAACGACTGCTCAAAGTAACCATCATCATTGATACAATCAATCATAATAGAGACCAGCGTTTGGTCACGTTCAGACAGCGGTACTAATTTCAGTTGACCCACAAGGTGATCGCGCAGGCTGATGCTAACGGTGTCTTGTCTGGTAAAGTCGCCGTCATCATCGTCCGAATTGTTTTGGCGTCCACCTTCATCCCAGTTGCTAGTGCTGCCGTACTCATCAAATTCATCTTCAAACTCAGGTGCTGAGAACTCTTCTGAAGTGGGCGCTAACTCATCGTCACGTTCAGCCGTGCTCTCAGCAGGCGCGCTAATCTCAGAGGTAGTGGCGTTATCAAATACATTGGCATCTGGCTCTTGCTCAGAAGCTTCGCTAGAGGCCTGGCTGTTATCAGCGCTGGGGGCTTCTGCACTGCCGCCACCATCGTCATCACCATCGACTAACTCCAACAATGGGTTGTCTTGTAAGATGGTTTCTAGCTCTTGGTTGAGCTCCAGTGTAGACAGCTGCAATAACCGGATGGATTGTTGCAGCTGCGGGGTGAGCGCTAAGTTTTGAGAGATGCGGAGTTGTAAGTTTTGTTTCATAGCATTCAAAGTGGTTAAAGTCTAAAGTCCCGGCCTAAATACACTTCGCGTACGGCTTCATCTTTTACAATTTCATCTGGGCTACCTGAGGCAAATACAGTCCCATCGTTCACAATATAGGCACGATCACAAATGCCTAAAGTCTCACGCACATTGTGGTCTGTAATGAGAATGCCAATATTTTTACTGCTTAAAAAGCGGATAATTTTCTGAATATCCAGTACCGCAATCGGGTCAATCCCGGCAAATGGTTCATCTAACAAAATAAAGCTTGGGTTGGTGGCTAGGCAACGTGCAATTTCTACACGTCTGCGTTCACCGCCAGACAAGCTGACCGCCATGCTATTGCGAATATGCACAATGTGCAGTTCTTGCAATAGAGATTCTAATTGTGCCTCGCGCTCTTCTTCGGTCAGGTCTTGCAACTCAAGCACCGCCATGATGTTCTCAGTGACGGTCATTTTTCTGAAAATAGAAGGTTCTTGCGGCAAATAAGACAGCCCCATGCGCGCACGGCTATGGATAGGCAGGCGGCTTAAATCTTTGTTGTTCAGCAAAATGCGGCCAGCATCTAATGGTACTAATCCTACCATCATATAAAAGCTGGTGGTTTTGCCGGCGCCATTGGGGCCAAGTAAGCCGATGATTTCACCGCTTTGGATGTTTAACGAAATATCTTGCACTACGGTACGCGTGCTATACGATTTTCTTAAATTTTCGACGATTAATTCACTCATAAATACTCAATACTATTGATTCTCTTCTTTAGGTTGCAACCCAAGCTGAAGTGTCTTGTTGAGTCTTAAGTTATTCACCGGTACTGTGTTCGTGCTATTTTTTGCAGGGGCAGTTGCCGCTGGTTGCTTGTTTTTGGGTTGAATAATGGCTTTAACACGCCCAGTATTGCCGCCTTCGGTGTTGGATTTTACCCCGCCAATCACTTCTGCATATTCAGCATTGGCGTCGTAACTAATAAAATCACCATGCACAATGTCTTCACCACGCTTGACCCAAGCTTTGGTATAAAGCTGTACTTTGTCCATACGGCCATCGTACTCAATACGTTGCGCGCTGCCTTCCATGTATTCATCTTTGCCCTCACGTTTTTGTTTAAACGTGGTGGGGTTACCGGTGGATGTGCTGTGCTGAAAGCCCTCTTTGTCTTCGCGTACCACTAGTTTATCGGCATGGATGATCAATGTGCCTTGGGTCAAAATCACGTTGCCGGTATAGGTGCTGGTTTTTTTTGCATCATTCACAGTGACTGTATCCGCTTCCAACTCAATGGGCTTATCGCGGTCTGCCGCCTCTGACCAAGCCTGTAAAGGCAGGCACAGTAAGCCAAGTAAATATGCGCTGGTGTAAATGCGTTTCAACATTGAATCTCCCTACGGTTTCTTATTCACACCCGCTGGTTTGGTACGTGCGGTGCTGGTTTTACTATTCGTTTTGCTGTTAATACGTTTGTCGATATTCGGCTTAACTGCTTGGTTTGACTTAACTGCTTGGTTTGACTTTGCCAAGGGGTTGTTTTTTGGCACAGGCCGTTCATAGTGCACGCGTACTTTATTCAGTAAAGTCATGGTTTGGTTTTTTTTATCAAACACCATGCCTACTGCAGTGACTTTGGTTTTAGGCGCCTGCGTAATCACGACCGGACTTTGCGTGGTGGCTAAATCCTTGTCCGGTTCTATGGTTAATTTTTCTGTGGTGAGTTGCATTTCGCCTTTGTCTGCTGTGGCTTGGCGCACTACTTTTACATTGTCTACAAACTCTACAGTTTCACCGTTACTGGAGACATACCCGCGCAAGCCCTGAATTTGCGTGTAAGGCTTGTTCACGGCAAATTGTGTAAAGCGCGGACGCTGTAACACGGTGGTGTCGTCATCCGGAAAGTGGGACATCTCTGCTGCCGCCAATACATAGCGTAATTTACCGCCAACGTCGGTTTGCGTTGTAACAAAGTTATGTAGTTTATAGTCAGGATCATGTCGATTGCTGCCATCAATGCTCGGGCCTTGTTCTTGCACGGTCTGGTTAATCCAAAACGTAATCACCGCTAGCATGAATGCAAGCGTGAGAGGGAACAAAATAGCATGGCGGTTGTACATGAATCCGTGGCTTTAGCATTGAAAAAAAGGCGCCATTTGTGCCTCTAATGTATTTTGGGCCTGCATAATCAACTCACACACTTCGCGCACTGCGCCGCGACCACCTTCTTTTGTGGTGACATAGTGCGCGCGTGCCTGTACTGATTTTGGTGCGGCGGGGACGGTAATGCTGAGGCCACAACGCAACATAGGCGGCATGTCGACCACATCGTCACCCATAAAAGCAGTTTCCTCTGGGCGTAAGTTAAGTTTGGCAATCAGCTCGTTAAATGCCACTAATTTGTCTTCTACCCCTTGGTAGAAATGTGCAACGCCCGTGCTTTCTGCGCGCTGTGTCACCACTTTAGAAGTGCGCCCGGTAATGATGGCCATTTGCACGCCGCTGTTTTTGAGTAGTTTCATGCCCAAGCCATCTTGGGAGTTGAATGTTTTGTATTCTAGGCCATCGTCACCAATGGTCAGGCCGCCATCCGTCATGACGCCATCTACATCAAAAATCACCAATTTAATTTGCTTGGCACGTTGGAGTACGTCTTGATTCATTAAACAACTTTCGCTTTGAGTAAATCGTGCATATTAAATGCGCCGACTAGTTCGCCCTGACGATTTATGACCATCAGTGCATTGATTTTAAAATTTTCCATCAGCTCGACTGCTTCAACCGCCATCTGATCCAGGTAGATGGTTTTGGGTGCCGTGTGCATGACTTGTGCGATGGTGGTATCGCTAGGTGACACGTTATTGCAGAAGGCACGGCGCAAATCCCCATCGGTAAATATGCCAACAGGGTGTTGCTGCGCATTGGTAATTGCAGTAAACCCTAGGCCTTTTTTGGTGATTTCCAATAGCGCATCGGTCAACATGGCGTTGTCTTTTACACTGGGGATAGCATCGCCCGTGCGCATCACGTCTTTTACACGGGTGAGTAGTTTTCTACCCAAATTACCGCCAGGGTGGGAGCGGGCAAAATCTTCTGCAGTAAATTCACGCAAATCTAATACGCATAGCGCAAGGGCGTCACCCAAAGCCAATGCCGCTGTGGTGCTGGCCGTAGGCGATAAGCCCAATGGGCAAGCCTCTTGAGATACTTTTGCGCTTAAATGCACATGAGATTCTTTGGCTAGCGTAGACGTATCGGTGCCGGTAATGCTGATGATTTTGGCACCTAAGCGTTTGATGGTGGGCAAAATGGTGAGTATTTCTTCACTTTCGCCAGAGTTGGAGAGCGTAATCACCACATCTTCACCGGTAATCATGCCTAAATCGCCATGGCTAGCCTCGGCCGGATGCATAAAAAAAGCGGGTGTGCCGGTGCTGGCAAGTGTTGCCGCAATTTTTCGGCCGATGTGCCCGGATTTTCCCATGCCGCTCACCACAACACGACCATGGCATTGTAGAATGAGGCTAACAGCGCGCTCAAACTCTGCATCTAGGCGCCCTGCAAGCATTTCAATTTCATTCGCCTCGAGCAGCAGCACTTTTTTAGCCAAGGCTAAAGAAGGTAACTTCTCGCTGATGGCTGGCTGAATGTGTAGGTTGGGTGTTGACATAGAAGTTAGTATAACAAGGTAGTCTGCTCTGAATAAAGTAAAAAACGTAGATTCAGGGTAAAATTTTAAAAGTAGGCACATTTTTTGCCTTGCTTGCGTTTTAATCAAGGCAATTTCTAAAAATAAAAAGAAAGCGTTGTACCAGCAAAATTTGCTAGTACACCATATTGAATGTAGAGAGGCCAATGTTTAACTCACTTACCACCGTCTTGCTATTACTCATCGGCTCTGTGTTTGCCGTTGGTATCTTTCGTGCGTTGCGATTGCCTGCGATGCTGGCCTATTTTTTGGTAGGCGTCTTGCTGGGGCCATCTGCCTTTGGTTTGATTCAGAATACGGAGTCTAGCCGTCACTTTGCCGAGTTTGGTATTGTGTTTTTAATGTTTAGTATCGGCTTGGAATTTAGCTTGCCTAAGTTATACGGCATGCGTAAAACCTTGTTTGGCTTGGGCGGTTCACAAGTAGCCATTAGCATGGCCGCTGCAATGTTGATTGGGTGGCTATTTGGTCTATCGCCCGCCAGCGCATTTGTGATTGGTGGCGCACTGACCATGTCTTCTACAGCGATTGTGTCCAAAATACTGATGGAGCGGGTGGATTTAAATTCCAGACATGGTCGGTTGAGTATCGGGATTTTGCTATTCCAAGATTTGGCGGTCATCCCTATTTTGGTGTTGATTCCTACGTTGGGCTCACATACCGAAAACTGGCAAACCGTACTTGGCTTGTCGTTAATCAAGTCGGCAGTACTGCTGTTTATACTATTTAAGTTTGGCAAAAATTTGCTTAACCATTGGTTTGATTTAGTCGCCAAACAGCGCTCTCGCGAGTTGTTTGTAATGAATGTGTTGATGGTGACATTGTTGTTGGCTTATGCCACCAACACTGCTGGGTTATCTTACGCATTGGGCGCGTTTATTGCCGGCATGCTGATTTCTGAAACACGCTACCGTTATCAGGTGGAATCAGACATTGCCCCTTTCCGTGACATTTTGTTGGGCTTGTTCTTTATTAGTGTGGGCATGTTGCTCAATATCGCACAACTGTTCGATCATATTGGGCTAGTACTGGTGTTGCTGACAGGCTTTGTTTTATTTAAAGCGCTGGTGATTGCAGTGCTAACCCGTTATTTTGGCTTTGAGACCGGCGTGGGCATTCGTACCGGTGTGATTCTGGCGCAAGCGGGCGAGTTCAGCTTTGTGATTCTGGCTTTGGGTTTGCAAAACGGCCTGATTAACGATGCCGACTTGCAATTAGTGCTGGGGGTGTCATTGCTATCGATGATTGTGGCACCGTTCATTATTCAATATAACGGCAAAATTGCACGCGGCTTGGTCAAAAGTTATACCCGCAATAGTAGTCAAGTGGTGGAGTCTATTAGCAATGTAGGTAAAGAGCTTTCAGAACATGTGATTATTTGTGGTTACGGGCGTAGTGGCCAATATTTAGGCCGCTTTTTAAAAGAAGAAAGTATCCCGTTCATTGCGCTGGATAATGACTCCGCCCGTGTCAATGAGGCCGCAGTGGCGGGTGAGCATGTGATGTATGGCGATGCTGGTCGTAGCGTGGTGCTGGAAGCCGCTGGCGCAGCGCGCGCAAAAGCACTGATCGTCAGTTATTCCGATACGCGTGCATCAATGAAAGTGCTGCATATTGTGCATGAGCGCTACCCTAATTTGCCGGTGATTGTGCGCACCTATGACGATATCGATATGGATGCGTTTAGAGAAGCCGGCGCGACCGAAGTGGTGCCGGAAGTGCTGGAAGGCAGTTTAATGCTGGCCTCACATGCGTTGGTGTTGTTGGGCGTGCCGTTGAATCGGGTAGTTAAACGGATTCGTTTGTTCCGCGAAGAGCGCTATAAAATGTTTAAAGGCTTTTTCCGTGGTATCTCCGACTCTGACGCTGAAACCACCGTATCTCGTCAGCAACGCCTGCATTCCATTGAAATCAGCTCCAATTCGTTTGCGCATGGCATGCGCTTGGATACGATTCCATTTGAAAAACTCAAAGTCGAGCTGAAAAAAATACGTCGCCCGAATATGTTGGAAGCCATTACACCAAGGCCGGATATTGTGATTGGCGAAGGTGATGTACTGGTGTTGTTAGGCAATAACGAGAGCCTAGTAGCAACTGAAGTATTTTTGGTTTCTGGCAAATAGAAGGGCACACGTTTGTCTGGCAATCATGTCGTTGTTGTTGGCGGTGGCATTGTGGGCTGCACCACTGCCATGCTGCTTAGGCAACAGGGGTGGCAAGTCACAGTGGTGGAGCGTAACGTCATTGCCGCCCAAACCTCTGGTGAGGCTTCTTGGGCCGGTGCCGGTATTATCTTTCCGTTATTGCCTTGGTTTTATCAAGATGCTGTTAACGCACTTGCTATGGAAGGCGCTAGCTTGTACCCAGCATTGGCCGATCAGTTACACCGCGAAACTGGTATAGACCCAGAATGTATACGTAGTGGCATGATGATTCAGCCGCCGTTTGATTTAGAGGCCGCACTGGCATGGTGTAGTGCCAATCACGTGCAAGCTGATCTCAATGGCGAAAATCTATGGTTGCCAGAGGTGCTGCAAGTGCGCAACCCTAGATTGCTGCAAGCACTCAAAGCATGGCTAATACAGCATCAAGTTGAGCTTAAAGAACAAACGCAATTAATGCCGTTGTCAGAGCCAGAATTTGGCGAGCAGGGCGTGCTTAAACGTTGGCAAACCACAAGCGGGGAAACGCTAGAAGCCGATATTTTTATTGTCACCTCTGGCGCGTGGAGTTTCGATTTACTCAAACAGACTGCGCTGAGCCTAGAAATCAAACCCATGCGCGGACAAATGCTGCTCTACCAACTTAGCCAGCCTGTTTTAGATCATATTATTTACCGGGATGGTTTTTATATGGTGCCACGCAAAGATGGCTACCTGCTGGCGGGCAGTACGCTGGAAGATGTGGGGTTTGATACGGGCGTGACTGAAGCCATGCGTGTGGAAATGCAGGCCAAAGCAGAAGCGATATTGCCGCAACTCAAAGATGCGCCAGTGGTTAAACACTGGAGCGGCTTGCGGCCGGGTACACCGCATAATATTCCTACCATTGGACAACACCCGCATATCAGTAATTTATATCTGAATACTGGCCATTTCCGTTATGGCGTCACCATGGCACCGGCAAGTGCGAAAAGGCTGGTAGCGTTAGTTTCTTAGTTCGCTCAATAGATCTTCCAGCGTTTGAATTAAGGGGCGCCGTTAGGCGTCCCGCTTGAATGATGGGTTGGGCATTATTGCTTGACCAGTTTAGGCGACCACGTATTAGCCTCTTGCTGGCAAGTGGTTAAATCTTTACCAGAAAGATTATTTTTAATTTGTGGGTAGGCTCTGTCTAAATAGGACACTAGCTGTGGGTCTGTATTTCCTACGTATTTTTGCGCGCGCACTGTCCAAAAACATGCCATAAGCATATCGGGTTTTCCAATTTGTCCGCCACCATACATAATTGCAAGGTTCCACATTGCTCTTGCGTGACCAAGGTCTGCAGAACGTGAATATAACTCAAAGCCTTTGTTACGGTCTTGTGGAACACCAAGACCGAGGTCATAAAGTTGTCCTAAGCTGTTTGTTGCCATTGGGTGGTTTTGTGCAAAGGCAAGTTCATACCATGATTTAGCTTCTAAATAGTTTTTCTCGGCTTGATATATGCTTCCTAAGCTGTTTTGAGCATCCGCGTGACCTTGCTGTGCTGCCATACGATAGTATTTTTTTGCATTATCGCTGCTACTTGGAGCGCCATTGCCTGAATCATAGGCGTATCCAACTTTAAACTGAGCATCTTTATCCCCTGCATCTGCTTTAGTAATTAGTTCTTTTGTTTCAGAAGAAGTGAACCAGTCAGCTACGGAAAAGCTTGAGTAAGTGAAAAGCAACGTACTTAATAAAAAGAGCGTAAATTTTTTGTTCAGCATTAAGTTATCCTTGTTTTTGAAATACCCAACGTTTGAATTAGATCTAAACTTTTTCATCCAGGCTCACCCCGCAAGTAGGATAAAAATTTGTTTTTGATTGGCCTTTCATATGGCTATATGAAAGGCTACCACTACAGCGAGGGCATTTAATAAAGAAATTGGAAAGAATGAAAGCATAGGCAAAACATACCCCAGCAATTGCTTTAAACAATACTTTTATGCTCGATGATTCAATGGAGCTATAGATAAAAGCAAACAATATACCTAGGCCAAAACCTAGAAATGTGGCGATTATTTTTTTCTGAATTTTGTCACGAACTTTCATAAGTCCTAACGATAAGTTAAAGGGAAGCGTAAGCGTGTCCCAGCGGAACGAAGTGGAGCGGTTTTGAACGCTTTGTTATGTGTGGCCATTGATTTTTACCGGAATCAGGTCAAATGCTAGTTTATAGCCAATATTATTAAGGTTTTGTTCGAGTTCTTGAAGGCTAGATATTGAGTGCTTATTTGCATCGATAACCTTTAGGCGCCACCTATCCCAATTTGAAACAATGCCATCAGATGCTTCTTTTGATGCAAGGCTTGAGTCATCAAAACCAAATTCAAAGCCACAAGAACACAACTGAAAAGAAGCAGAGCCATTTTCATAATATGGTGGTTCATTGAATTCTGCACTACCGCATACAGGGCAAAGGTACGCGCCATCATTATTTTGTAAGATGATAAAATGTTCGCCTAGCTGATTTACGCAGTGATGTTCTTTCATCTTTTACACATAACGTTCTAGCTAACCGGCGCGCCGCTTGTCGGCGCGTCCGTGTTGAGCGAGGGGTTGGGCGTTGCTATATGCGCAAGAACGTATTTGCGTAGTAACGCGGCAAGCTCGTGGACAGGCAAGTCCTTTTCAGAAAACTCTTCACCGTGGAAGATTGAGTCACGTAGCTGCTTTAGTTGGCTGAACTTCTTGAAGTCCTCCTGTACTTCATTATCCGGGGCAGCCGGAAACAGCACTGCCGCAACAGCAAGGAATTTGTCTGTAAGTCTGTACTTGTCTTTCATTACCCCCTTTACGCGTTCCAAAAATCTCTCGCGCAATGTAGGCTGACCGGCGTTTGTGAGCGGTGAAAGAAATGCATGCTCGTAAGTCTTGAATGACTTCGCAATCAGTATTTCGAATGCTGCCCAGCCGGAGAGAAACGTCTTAAGTCGATCAGTTCCGTAGTCGGCCATTTGTGAAAAGAGCCGTTGCACTGATTCCACATCGTTCGCATTTTGGAGCATGGCGTATCGTGCAGATATGCGCCCAGATCCATCCGCCGACAGGCCGGTGGAGACAGTTGCCTCGCCAGACATGGAGAAGTTAATGCTGTAAACAATCATTCCCGTTTCATTTACCAGGTAGGTACCATCGCCAAGCGCGGCGAATCTTGATGGGGCTTCGCTTTCGAAAGCGACCGCCAATTTCATCGCTTCAATCTCGGCTTGGTGAATCCGCACCACTGCCTGTTTATTCACAGCATCAAACGTGACAATAAATCCCTCATGCTCTCGAAACGGTTCATTTATCTCGGCATCAATCTCGCCATTTGTTTCGACAAGCAAAACTGCTTGTGCCCCGACCTTCTTAGCTCGTTCTGCTTTTATCTCACCAATCTCTGCTTCGAGTGCAACAGGGAAATCGTCTGCATTGCGCTGGCCGAAAAGACCTTTCAGCATTAACCGACCAACAGCAGTTCCTCTATCTATGTCGGAGAAGAAGATATCGGGGTTGTTGGTCAGCACAAATCGGCAATGGTCTGATTTGAAGAGATCAATTGGTTGCGCATCCTTTGGTAGGCTAATTCCGCCGATCACGGACCATGCAGCTTTGTAGATGTAGCGCATCAGATTTTCAACGCCCAACGTAAAGTAGACACCAAATCCGTCCCTAAAAATTTAGTTGGACAGGTGTCTAATCTGTTGTGAAGTAAGAAATTTATCATTAAATCAATGCGCTATTCGTTTTTATTGCACCTGAATAATCGGTTGTTGCAATCACAAACACACCTTGTATATAGCGCAGGTTTTGTTGAGTTATCTTGGCATGGTTGTGATTACTTGGCAACCCAATCCCCACTCTTGCCGCCATGCTTTTCCAGCAATTTGATATCGTGCATCACCATGCCTCTATCCACCGCTTTGCACATATCGTAAATCGTTAGCAACGCCACTTGTACTGCAGTCAGTGCTTCCATTTCTACGCCAGTGGGCCCCACCGTTTCACAGGTCACCTGGCAGCGGATGCTGGATTCGGCTTGGAATACATCAAAATTTACTTTGACGCTGGTGAGGGCAATAGGGTGGCACAGTGGAATTAAGTCAGATGTTTTTTTACTGGCTTGAATCGCGGCAATGCGTGCAATGCCTAGCACATCGCCTTTTTTGGCATCGCCTTGGGTAATGAGTTGTAGCGTGGCCGGTAGCATGGAGATGTCTCCGCTCGCCACCGCAATACGTTTGGTAGAAGCTTTGTCGCCAATATCTACCATATGGGCTTGCCCCTGTGCATTCAGGTGCGTTAACTTGCTCATGGATTACTTTCTATTTTGAAATGTGCGTGAACTTGCTGATTAAAGTCATTATCATAATAACAATGAGTAGATATATTTCAAATACAAGATTACGCCATACGGCTTGGGTATGCATGTTAGCGGCGGGGTTGACTGCACCAGCAGTACAGACGGCAGAGCAAAGCAAGCAACCGACCCTTACAGGCAAGCCTTATCAGCCGCCTAGTACGCTGGATACCAACTTGCCACGTGATTACACTAGCGATCTACCGGACTTGGGTGATGTTTCGCAAACTGTGCTTTCGCCGCAAGATGAGCAGCGGATTGCTGATCAAATCATGCGCGAGGTATATGTGAGTGATGAGGTACTGCAAGATTCTGAAATCACCGATTACTTGCAGGCCTTAGGCAATAAACTGGCCGCAGCCAGCCCAGATAAAAGACAAGTATTTAACTTTTTTGTGGTGAATGACAACAGCATTAATGCGTTTGCGATGCCGGGCGGTGTGATTGGTGTGCACACTGGTTTGTTTATCGCTGCAAATAACGAATCTGAACTGGCCAGTGTGTTGGGACATGAGATTGGGCATGTGACACAACGTCACCTAGCGCGTATGCTGGCCTCGCAAAAGTACGATACCTTTAAAAATATTGCAGCCACTGCGCTGGCTTTACTGGTAGCGAGATCAAATCCGCAATTGGCGACGGGTGCCATGGTCACTGCGTCTGCGTCTACGATGCAACGTCAATTGGACTATACACGCGAACATGAGCGTGAAGCTGATAGGGTGGGCTTAGCCATTTTGGATGGCGCTGGGTTTGATGTGCGTGCGATGCCTGCTTTTTTTACCACCATGCAACGTGGTACACGCTTTGTGGAGGGCAGTGCGCCTAGCTTTTTACGTACGCACCCGTTAACCGCTGAACGTATTGCCGATGTCTCGAATCGTGTGCAGAACTTGTCTTACAAGCAAGCAAAAGATAGTCTGGATTTTTATCTGGCGCGTGCAAAAATTCGTGCTGGTTTGGGGTTTCCCCAATCCGCGATTGATGAGTTTGAAGAGAATATTCGTGAGCGGCGCTTTAATAGCGAGGTAGCAGAGCACTATGGTTTAGCCTATGCCTATCTGCGCAAAAACGATGGCGTGAACAGCGCGCGCGAAATGCAATGGTTAAAAACCAATGCGCCGGCGCACCCCAATTTTGAAACCTTAGCCGCAGCCATTGAGATAAACAATAAGCAGTTGGCAAAAGCACAAGCTATTTATGCACAAGCACTCATTAAGTATCCGCAGCATCGTGCGTTGGTGTATGGTTATGCAGATAGCTATTTGGAGAGCAGGCAGCCCGATAAAGCAGTAAAGTTGATTAACGAAAAGCTGCGTTTATTTCCGAATGATGCGCATTTTTACGATATGCTGGCCAAAGCCTACACCATGAAAGGCCAAGTGCTGTTAAAGCATCAGGCTCAAGCCGAGGCGTATTATCGTCAATATGATGTGAACCGCGCCGTGGAGCAAATGGAGCTTGCCGCTAAAGCAAAAGATGGCAATTTTTATGAACGCTCTATTGTGGAAGCAAGGCTCAAAGAGCTGCGCCGTCAACAAAATATTGAAAAAGAGGCAAAAGGATAACCATGCAACGTCGTACGTTTCTGCAATCACTGTTTGGTTTAATGCTCTTGCCCGTGAATGCCATAGCCGCAGCTTGGAATAAGGCTGCTTTTGAAGCGAGCACGTTACAGCAAGCCACAGCAGGGCTCTCTATTCAGACGGAAGTACCCAGTGACCAGATATCACTGCTTGCGCCCGATAAAGCCGAAAACGGCGCCGTGGTGCAAATCGAAATGGTAAGTCGTATTCCTAACACCGAAGCACTGGCATTGTTTGTGGCTGACAACCCCACCCCGCTGATTGCTAATGTGGTGTTTACCGCTGGTACGCAGCCCAAGTTGGTCACACGGATTAAAATGGCGCAAACTTCACAAGTGAAAGTGGTGGCCAAAGTAGGTGATCGCTATTTCACGACAAGCAAGCAAGTAATTGTGCTAGAAGATGGCTGTGGCGGAACGGACACCGATGCAAAGTTTGAACCTAGCTTGAAAATGCGCGCTAGGCTGGTGGGGGAGGTGACAGAAGTGAAGCTGATTATTGTGCACCCCATGACCACCGGGCGCAGTAAGAATGCCGCTGGAGAAATCATCCCAGCGCATTTTATGCAAACCATCACGGCCACCTTACATGACAAATTGGTGCTTGAAGCGCATTGCAGTACGGCGATATCTAAAAATCCTTATTTTACGTTTTATGTGACGGGTGCCAAACTAGGTGACCAAATCATGGTGAAATGGCAGGATAATATGGGGTATGCAGGTCAGGGGCAGATAGCGGTCGCTGTTTAACTCACTAGCCGAGCTTGGGCAGTTCGAGCTTCGGGGGTGTAAAACTGCCATGTCGAGCAGCGTGTATTTGTTTTTAATAAATTAAATTTATCATACCAATTAATACAATCAATTTTACTTAACTATCACGCATCATTACAATGCGTACATAGATTTTATAAACCACTAGAAAAAAGGAAATAACCATGTCACTGATCAACACACAAGTACAACCATTTAAAGCGCAAGCGTTTCATAACGGTAAATTTATTGAAGTGACGGAAGCTAGCCTAAAAGGCAAATGGTCTGTGATTATTTTTATGCCTGCAGCGTTTACATTTAACTGCCCTACAGAAGTAGAAGATGCAGCGGACAACTATGCTGAATTCCAAAAAGCGGGTGCAGAAGTATACATTGTTACAACCGATACACACTTCTCACACAAAGTGTGGCATGAGACTTCACCAGCTGTGGGCAAAGCAAAATTCCCACTGGTAGGTGACCCTACACACCAATTAACGCGTGCATTTGACGTGCATATTGAAGAAGAAGGTTTGGCACTACGTGGTACGTTTGTGATTAACCCAGAAGGCGTGATTAAAACACTGGAAATCCATAGCAATGAGATCGCACGAGATGTAAAAGAAACATTACGTAAATTAAAAGCAGCGCAATTTACAGCTAGCCATCCTGGTCAAGTATGCCCGGCTAAATGGCAAGAAGGCGCGCAAACATTAACGCCATCATTAGATTTGGTTGGTAAGATTTAAGCGACTGCCTGTAAGTGAGTAATCACGGCCGCTTTAAGACACAATCTTAGAGCGGCGGCAAAAGAGAAGGGCATTATTCAAAAGATAATGCCTTTTATTTTCCACGCACCTTTTACGGTGTTATTGATTGAAGAGAGTCATCATGGCATTAGAAAACAATATTAAAACGCAATTACAAGGTTATTTGCAGATGCTACGAGAGCCAATTGAATTGGTCGCATCATTAGACGATAGCGCTGGCGCAAAAGAAATGCAGGAGCTGTTGGAAGAGATTGCCAGCATGTCTGACAAAATTACGCTAGTGCATGAAGCAGATGCGCGCAAGCCCTCATTTGCCGTACGTCGTGCTGCCAATCACAAAGATGCGGCGAAAGCGGTAGGCGTACGTTTTGCCGGTATCCCGATGGGGCACGAGTTTACCTCGCTAGTGTTGGCGTTGTTGCATACTGGCGGGCACCCGATGAAACTGGAGCAAGAAAAAATTGACCAGATTGCAGCGATTGAAGGCGAGTTCCATTTTGAGACTTATATCTCGTTAAGCTGCCATAACTGTCCGGATGTGGTGCAAGCGTTGAATATGATGTCTGTGATTAACCCGCATATCACCCATGTGATGATTGATGGCGCTTTGTATCAGGATGAAGTCAAAGCAAAAGACATTATGTCTGTACCCACCATCTTTTTAAATGGTGAGGTATTTGGTGCTGGCCGTATGGAGCTTGAGGAGATTTTGGCCAAAGTTGACACTGGCGCGGTAGCACGTGCGGCGAAAAAGTTGGATGCAAAAGCCCCCTATGATGTATTGGTCGTGGGTGGTGGTCCAGCCGGTTCGTCAGCAGCGATTTACTCTGCGCGTAAAGGCTTTAGAACTGCCATTGTGGCAGAACGCTTTGGTGGACAAGTGATGGATACGCTTGGCATTGAAAACTTTATCTCTGTCAAAGAGACCGAGGGGCCAAAACTGGTGGCTGCGTTGGAAGAACATGTGAAATCTTATGATATTGAGATTATTAACTTGCAACGTGCCAATGCCCTGAGCGAGCCAGGTAAAGACGGTAATAAAAATCACGATTTGATTGAGCTGAAATTAGACAGCGGTGCTACGCTCAAAAGTAAATCGGTGATCTTGGCGACCGGCGCGCGCTGGCGCGAGCTGAATGTGCCAGGTGAAAAAGAGTACCGTGGTAAAGGTGTAGCGTATTGCCCGCACTGTGATGGTCCTTTGTTCAAAGGTAAGCCTGTAGCTGTGGTGGGTGGGGGTAACTCTGGTGTAGAAGCTGCGATTGATTTGGCTAATTTTGTCGGCCACGTTACGTTATTGCAGTTTGATACGACATTGAAGGCCGATGCGGTATTACAGAAAAAATTGCATACACTCCCTAATGTCACTGTGATTACCAGCGCCCAAACCACAGAAGTAACGGGCGACGGCACTAAAATGAATGGCTTGACCTATACCGACCGCGTCACGGGTGAATCCAAACATTTGGCGTTGGATGGCGTGTTTGTGCAAATTGGTTTAGTGCCCAATACCGATTGGTTAAAAGGCACAATCAATTTAAGCAAGTTTGGTGAGATTGAAGTCAATCACCATAATGCAACCTCATTGCCGGGCGTATTTGCTGCGGGCGATGTGACAACCACACCATATAAACAAATCATCATTGCCATGGGCGAAGGCTCTAAAGCGGCACTTGGTGCGTTTGATTACATGATTAGGCAGTAGTTAAGAAGTAGTAAAGCAGTAGTGAAGTAAGCGTAAGCGTTAAGTTCCAAAGAAAAAGGGTGGCGTGATGCCACCCTTTTTTACGCCTAATCTATGCCTAAGTTGAACCGCCTGTCAGTAATACCCAAGCAATGAGTACCAAAACAAATTAAAACCATGTGATTTATTTCCCAATTGCAACATATTCTCTTTTGCACTCTGATACAACTGCATTTGCTCAATAGAACGTGAGAACTGATGCTGGTTTAGAGACTCTGAATTTATAGAATGATGTCTTTGACGTGGTGAGTAAACGCTGGAAGGGGTAAAGACAAAGGCGGCAATCTACTCATTATTGTGACTTAATTGAGATTGAGCTTTATTGTGACCTTGATTGGCAGCAAGTAAATACCACTTTAGTGATTCAGTAAGGTCCTTTTTTACGCCCTGTCCATACTTAAATGCATCTCCGAGTTCATAGCTGGCCTGTGAGATAAACGAAGGTAAATCGGTATCATATTTGCCTGAGTAAACAAGCTGTGCTCTTGGATGGTCAAATTTATCCCCACGCACCCAACTTTTACTTTCTCGCAGAAAGACCCTCATGCCAGCACCATGGGCTGCACCACCATGTTCTATAGCAACTAAAATACATTCATCGCTAGCCGCCGCCATTATAAGTCTCAATGATGCTTCATTTCCAGAAAGAGAAGAGCTTGAAGAAAATGGGCCGCCTCTATCTGAAATGCCTAGGTAAAACTTACCTGATTTAAGTTGCTCTTTTTCTTCTTTAGTTAAGGCGTTTAGGTCCCAATCACCATGATTACTTGCGTAGACCAACCCAATAACGTCTGGCGGCAAATCTAATATACGGTCAATCTGCGTGAAATTAGCTTGATAACAAGCATCCAATTCGCCTGCTTGCGAATAACGACTCATCAATACAAGACATAAAAAAAGATTCTTAAATACATGTAACATAAAGTATAAGCCTAATATTTGATTTACACCGAGGGTAGTCGCTGTCATCTTAAAATCAGCAAACATGTCAGTCTATTTCGGTGGCCTTATCACAGGACAGCGTGACTGCTAAGACTTTAGTATGCTTGAGTAAACAACTTAAAGAAACAAGTCAACTCATCAAACTCAGCACCACCGCTTCTGCCACTTTAATCCCATCCACTCCGGCCGATAAAATACCGCCGGCATAGCCTGCGCCCTCACCACATGGGAAAAGGCCCTTGGTGTTGATGCTTTGCAGCGTGTCGTCATCACGCTTAATACGAATAGGTGACGAAGTGCGCGTTTCCACACCAGTGAGTACAGCATCGGGAAAGTCAAAGTCTTTGATCTGTTTGGCAAACGCTGGAATGGCTTCGCGCATGGCGGTAATTGCAAATTCTGGCAGCGCGGTATCTAAATTGGTCAGGTGCACGCCAGGGGTGTAAGACGGCATCACTTCGCCCAATTGGGTGGATGGACGGTTGGCCAAGAAGTCACCAATCAGTTGTCCTGGCGCTTTGTAGTTGCTGCCCCCCATCACATAGGCATTGCTTTCCAACTGACGTTGCAACGCCATGCCAGCTAATGGGCCATAGGGGCTAGATTCTGGCGGGAAATCTATCTCTGGTGTAATACCCACCACAATACCAGCGTTAGCATTACGCTCGTTGCGGCTGTACTGGCTCATGCCATTGGTGACCACACGTTCTGGCTCTGAGGCTGCCGCAACCACAGTGCCACCGGGACACATGCAGAAACTATAGACGCTACGTCCATTTTTGGCGTGATGCACCAACTTGTAATCCGCAGCACCTACTTTGCTGAGTAAGTCGGAGCTCAAGCTCTTGCCATAGCGTGCTTTATCAATGAGTGATTGCGGATGCTCCATGCGGAAGCCAATAGAGAACGGCTTGGCTTCAATATAAATACCACGCTTGTGTAGCATCTCAAACGTATCCCGGGCGCTATGCCCAACTGCCAACACCACGTGTTGGGTGGTAATGGTTTCACCACTATGAAGTGTCAGCCCCTGCACTTGTCCGCGTTCAATATGAATGTCGTCCACGCGGCTTTCAAAACGAATCTCCCCACCCAGCGCAATAATGCTGCGACGCATTTCTTCTACCATTCCTACTAAACGAAAGGTACCGATATGCGGATGGCTCACATATAAAATCTCTTCCGGCGCCCCAGCTTTCACAAACTCTTGAATGACCTTGCGCCCATAGTGTTTAGGGTCTTTGATTTGGCTATAGAGCTTGCCGTCAGAGAATGTACCAGCGCCACCTTCACCAAATTGCACGTTAGATTCAGGATTTAGCACACTTTTGCGCCACAAACCCCATGTGTCTTGCGTGCGTTTGCGTACCTCTTTGCCGCGCTCCAATACAATAGGCTTAAACCCGGCTTGTGCAAGAATGAGGGCAGCAAAGATACCGGCAGGGCCAAAGCCAATCACCACGGGGCGGGGCGTGTTGACATGGCTGTCTTTGGTAATCGCTTTGTATTCTGTATCTGGCGCAGGTTTGATGTGCGGGTCTTTTTTAAACTTGGCCAGAATTTTGGCTTCGTTTTTAACTTGTACATCTAAGTTATACACATACAAAATCGCATGCGATTTACGCGCATCTACGCCGCGTTTAAAAATAGAAAATTGGATTAAATCAGATGCTGGGATATCCAAGCGTTTAAGCAGCGCAGCTTTGATTTGGTCGTCTTGGTGTTTGAGCGTATCGGCCTGCTCAATAGGGAGTTTAATTTCTGTAATACGTAGCATGGTTAACCTTGAGGATAGTAGTTATCTATCAAAACGACATTTTACTACAGTGCATGCAATCAGCTAAATACCTATATCCAGTTGTAATAGTTTTTTAAGCATGGGGATGGTCACCGGTTTTTTTTCAGTCAATGACCATTCATCTAAAGCGTCTAGCACTGTCATCAGTGTGGGCAAATCACGTCTTAAATAGCGTAGGCAGTAATCGACTACTTCATCCGGTAGCCGCATGCCACGTTCTTGCGCATGCGATTTCAGTGCTTGCGCTTTTTCTTCGTCAGAGAGAGTGTGTAATTGGTACACCAGTCCCCACGCCAATCTGGTGGCTAAGTCATCGCGCAATCCCATTTGTGTGGGTGCGTATAGCCCAGCCGTAATCAAGGTTTCGCCTTGCTCTTTAAGTTGATTGTAGCGGTTAAATAGTGCGATCTGCGCTGTCTCGCTTAACAAATGCACATCGTCCGCAATATGCGCGCCAAGCGCTTGTGCTGCTGCAAGTAAATGCGATTTACCGCTACCGGGTTCGCCCCAGATATACACAAATCGACTCGGTGCCGTGCCTTGAATGGCTGCATATACATTGCTGATGGCTTCTTGATTGTTGCCCGCCACAAAGTTGTGCAGGCTAGGCGGCGCTGGGGGTTGAATATCCAGTAATAGTTGCTTCATGGTCGTTGCAACTTATTTTAGATAGGCATCGCTATTCAGGTAATTGTCTTTGGTGTGACGCAAACCGACAGCAATCGCTGCGCTGACAGGTAGCGCCAACAATACACCGGCAAAGCCAAACAGCTGACCACCAGCCAATAAAGCCAAAATCACAATCACCGGATGCAGACCGATACGCTCACCCACCAGCAGCGGTGTTAGGAAAAAGCTCTCAATAAACTGGCCTAATCCAAACACAATCAATACCGGTACAACTTCTGCAAAAGAGCTGAACTGCAAAATGGCCAGTAGCACGGCCAAAATAAATGCAAGTGCAAACCCTAAATAAGGCACAAAACTGAGTAAGCCAGCAATCAAGCCAATGGAAAGCGCCATGTCTAGGCCGACCAGCCATAAACTGATGCTATAAAATACGCAAAGCGCCAACATGACAGACAGTTGCCCACGCAAAAATTCGGCCACCACTTGGTCGACCTCTTTAGCAATGGTGGTGACACCATCAATCCAATCACGCGGAATCAATTCGCCTACATGGGAGACCAGTTCATCCCAATCGCGCAATAAATAAAAGAACACGATAGGGAATAAAAATAAGTTAGCCAGCAAGCCAATAAAGGCCAAGCCTTGCGTGCCTGCCGTTTTTAATATTTCGCTAACGATATCCCCGGTGGTCTTCCAGTTTTTGGTGATGATATCTTGCAAATGGGAGCTGTCTATCGCCATGCTAATGCCGAGTTTAGACTGTAGCCAAGGCTCTACAGAATGACGTAGGTTATCCACCATCACGGGTAAGCGTTCTACAATGAGTAACGATTGTTTTTGCAATAGAGGGACTAAAATTAAAAACAAGATAACGATCGCAAGCAAGAATCCCAATAACACTAAGGTGGTAGCGATGGTACGCCCCATGGAATAGTTGCCCACTTTTGTGTCACTTAGCCAGTCCACCAGCGGGTCGCAAATATAGGCCAAGACAGCTGCAATCAGGAATGGCGTCAGAATCGGGCTAAGCAAATAAATCACAAAAGCGATGAGCCCCATAAACACTAACCAACGGTAGTCACGTTTGTGTGGCGCGTTTTTGCTATTTTCTGCGTTGTTTTTTGGTTGATTAGCCATAGTGAGTTAAAATTACGTTTTTAAAATTATACTGACATTAACTTAGTTTAATTCAAAGTTCCCGCAATAAATTGAATCGAGACGCATTTTGAGCACACCATCAGACCAAAACACCTCTATTACCTACCGCGATGCCGGCGTAGATATTGAAGCAGGCGATGCTTTAGTAGAGCAAATCAAGCCCTTTGCCAAGCGCACCATGCGCCCGGAAGTATTGGGCGGTATTGGCGGGTTTGGCTCTTTGTTTGCGGTACCCAAAAAATTTAAAGAGCCGATTTTGGTGTCTGGCACAGATGGTGTGGGCACAAAACTTAAATTGGCGTTTGAGTTGAACAAGCACGATACAGTTGGTATTGATTTGGTTGCCATGAGTGTCAATGATATTTTGGTGCAAGGGGCTGAGCCATTATTTTTCCTCGATTACTTTGCTTGCGGCAAACTAGAAGTCGGCACAGCAGCTTCTGTGATTAAAGGTATTGCACAAGGCTGTGAGCAAGCAGGTTGTGCTTTGGTGGGTGGTGAGACTGCAGAAATGCCAGGCATGTACCCGGCCGGTGAGTATGACTTAGCCGGTTTTGCCGTAGGCTGTGTGGATAAAGCCAACTTGATTGATGGCAGTACGATTGCCGAAGGGGACGTGGTGTTGGGCTTAGCTTCAAGCGGCGCGCACTCCAATGGCTATTCATTGATTCGTAAACTGATTGAAAAATCCGGCATTGATTTCGAGTCGGATTTTCATGGAAAACCATTTAAAGACGTGGTGATGGCGCCGACTAAGATCTATGTGAAATCCTTGCTAGCCTTGCTGGAAGCGATGCCGGTGAAGGGCATGGCGCATATCACCGGTGGTGGTATTACGGAGAACGTGCCGCGCGTATTACCAGAAGGTTTAACGGCAGAAATTCAAGCCAGTAGCTGGACGCTGCCACCATTATTCCAATGGTTAAAAGCGCAAGGCAATATTGCAGATATTGAAATGTATAAAACCTTTAACTGCGGTATTGGCATGGTGGTAGTGCTTGCACCTGCGGATGCAGAAAAAGCTACGGAAATTCTGACTAAGGCTGGCGAGACTGTGTATTCGATAGGCCGCATTCGCGCGCAGCACGTGGGTGAAGCACCGACAGTTGTAGTTTAATCGGATGTTGGTGTAGCTTGTTGTCTAAATCGCTGACCATGCGTTATCCATGTTCATCATGCTAAGAGTTGAGAGTGATTAAATGAATAATGGAAATTTAAATATCGCAAAACAAATGCGTATCTGGGTGTGGGTCATGGCGGTGTTAGTTGGCACGGTGCAAGCTGCGTATGCTGCGCCCAAATCGGTCAAGCTTGTTTACGAAGTAAAACGTGATGGGCAGAGTTTTGGTCATGTGACAGAAACTTATACCCAAAGCGGCAAGCAATACAAACTGGAATCCATCACCAAAGGTAGCGGCGTCTATGCCTTACTGGGCGAGCGCAAGTTGCTAAGCCAAGGTGATGTGACCAAAGAGGGGTTGCGCCCCAAACACTTTGAATCGCTACAAAGTACCAATGCTAAGAAAACGCTGATCAATGATTTTGACTGGCAAGCACGTATGTTAAGCATGCAAGTTAAAGGTAACAAAGAGCAGGTCGCATTGGTGCTTGGCACACAAGATTTGCTAAGCGTGATGTATCAGTTTATGTTTAAGCCGCCAGCAGTGGGTCAGCTGAAGCTGCCAGTTACCACTGGTAAGCGTTTAAGAACGCATCAATATCAGGTGAGTGCGCAGAGCGCAAAACTGGTCACGCCCGCTGGGGAATTTAAAGTATTGGAGCTGACTGAAATAGATGATGCCGATGCGAAGAAGATTTATCTAGCCACAGAGAAATACGCGTTGCCCGTCAAAATTGTGGTGCAGGACGATGGCGCGACTATTGAGCAACTGTTGACGAAAATGACTATTGAGTAAATTGAACTGGCATAGCATCAAGGCTTGGTGGTTTGATCCAACGACAAAGCGACTTGGATATGCTGTTCTGCTCTCTACGCTACTACATTTTTTATTCATAGAGCAGTCTGGCTGGGTAACGCTATCTAAATTTCCCAGCCCATTTCAGTCGATAGATGCCGAGCTAGTGGCGTTGCCTCCTCACCCAGTTGCTGCGCAGCAACAGTCGGAAACTGCACTCAATGAGCAGGCGCAGGCTGAACCAGCAGTGAAAGAGCTGCCAGAAGCAGTGACAGAAAATGTAGCAGAACCTGTGCCGGAATCTACCACTTATGCGCCAGCATCTTCTGAACCGCTGGTGGATGAAGCTGTGGTTGAAGTAGCGTCGTCAGAAGTAATAGCGCCGGAGGCAGCAAGTGCTGAAGCAGAGCAAGCACTCACTTTGCCGGATACGACTGCTGATGTGAAGAAGCCTCAGCCTTTTACCATGGTTGAAACAGATTTTGATGTGTTGGTGAATCGCAGTCCAGAGCGGGTGGGGACGGCTAAAATTCGCTACGCTAAAAGCAATGATCAACGCTATGAACTGACTTGGAGTGTCAGTCTGACAGGGTTAATTAGTCTGGTCTATCCGGATTTATTGCAAACCAGCCAAGGTAAAGTGACCGAGGCTGGATTATTGCCAGATTATTACCTATACAAATTTGGTGCGCGTGAAGAAAAATCCTATCAGGCCAGTTTTAATTGGGTAGATAAAGAGGTGGCGCTACAAAGCACCAAAGGTACCAAAAAAGTACCTATTGCCGACAACGTAAAAGCAGGGCATATACAAGATTTTTTGAGTTTTATGTACCAATTTATGTTTGCACCGCCATTGGAGGATATGCAAATGTATTTAACCAATGGCAGAAAATTAAGTCTGTACGACTATGGATTTGAAGGCGAGGAATTACTGGAACTGAAATTTGGCACGGTAAACACTTACCATATTCAGCATGCCAAAGCAGATTCCGAAGATAAAACAGAATTATGGCTGGCCATGGATTATCAATATGTGCCGGTAAAAATTAGAAAAACCGAAAAAGATGGTACTGTGATTGAGCAGATTGCGACCAGATTGAAATTTGAAACGATAGAAAACGAAACCCCTTTACCATGACCCCGAATTTATTGCGCCAAGCGGCGATGTTACTCACCAATTTGCTGGATTTTAACAGCCCGGCCGATGCCAAGTTAGGCGAATTTTTTCGCAACCACCGTGAGTTAGGCACGAAAGAGCGCGCCTTTGTCGCCGAGAGTGTATATGGCGTATTGCGCCGTCTGCGTTATTTGAGTGTGGTTGCGGCTAACGAGGAAAATGACCCCGATGATGCACGTAAATTGATTTTGGCGTGGTTGTTGCGCGTACAAGGCAAAAGCCTGCGCGAGTTGGA
>Ga0066478_1000110_pt1 | contig 35735 bp, 25 predicted proteins | sample LakWasM116_HOW13_2_FD_59559 | JGI IMG/M metagenome (GOLD analysis project Ga0066478, IMG submission 59559) | Freshwater sediment methanotrophic microbial communities from Lake Washington under simulated oxygen tension - Sediment Metagenome 116_HOW13 | ecosystem: Environmental > Aquatic >... | reverse complement strand
AAGCAAGCTGGTCTAGTTTGCTGGCCTTTATTCCACTCATGTTAATTGCCTGGCGTTTCAAGCATTGGGGCATCGGCGGTGTGTTGTCGATGGCGGTGCTGTTCCAGGCCTGTATTACCACCCTGACCATCGCCTGGAACCTGCCGGGGGATTATTACTACACCCTGCGTGACTTTGTGGTGCTGATCGGCCTTATTTTAGGCATTGCACTGACGTCTATGGTGCTGATGATTTATGCTGCTGAGTTTAGTGAAGTGATGTTCAAGCCAGATTGGCGCCGCTTGTTCAAACGAGCCAAACCACTGCCCGCCGATCAGGAACTATTTGTTTCTATTCATCTGGCTTGCTATAACGAGCCACCAGAAATGGTGATTGCCACGATAGACAGCTTGCGCAAGCTCAATTACACGCATTATGAAGTGATTGTGGTTGATAACAACACCAAAGATGAAGCCAAGTGGAAGCCGCTGGAAACCTATATGGCGACCATGCCGGATAACTTCCATTTTTACCATTTGCCTTCGTGGCCAGGGTTTAAAGCCGGGGCGTTAAACTTTGCCCTGGATAAAACACATCCTGATGCACAAGTGGTGGGTGTGGTCGATGCAGACTATGTAGTGACGCCGGACTGGCTGTCAGACCTGGTGCCACATTTTCAAGAGTCACAAGTGGCAGTGGTGCAGGCGCCACAGGCGCACCGTGAATGGGAGAATCACTTTTTCCAGCGCATGTGTAACTGGGAGTTTGAAGGCTTTTTCCGCATTGGCATGCACCATCGCCATGAGCGTAATGCCTTGATTCAGCATGGCACCATGACCTTGATTCGTCGTGAATCCTTGCAAACGCTGGGCGGCTGGTCAGAGTGGTGTATTTGTGAAGATACCGAGCTCGGTTTGCGCTTGCTTGAGAACAATATGGAGTTGCGTTACATCGACGAAACCTTTGGTCGCGGCCTGACGCCAGCTAACTTCAAGGCACTCAAGTCGCAGCGTAACCGTTGGGCGTTTGGTGCCATGCAGATTCTCAAACACCACATGCCTAAGCTGCTGGGCAAGTCGTCACTCAACTTCAGTCAGCGCTATCATTTCCTCACCGGTTGGTTTGGCTGGTTTGGTGAAGCCTTGCAACTGGTATTCACCATCGGCTCTATCGGCTGGACCATTGCCATGCTGGCGTTTCCTAAGTATTTCAGCCTGCCTGTGGTGGTGATGATTGTGCCGATTTTATGCTTCTTGGCGATCAAGGCGATTCTGGGCCCGGTGTTATACCGTAAAACCATGCATTGCAGCTGGACGGATATTTTTGGCGCGTCGCTGGCCAGCCTGGGCTTGTCGCACGCCATTGCCAAAGGCATTATCAATGGTCTGACACACAAGGCAGGTGTGTTTGTGGTGACCAATAAAACCAAAGCCAAGCTGAGCAACTGGCAACTCATAGACCCGATTAAAGAAGAATTGCTGATTCTGGTGTCGCTGATTCTGGCTGGTGCAGCCATGCTGTATGCACGTGGCTTTAGCAACCTGGATGCACAGTTATGGGTGTCTATGCTGGCCTTGCAATCGCTGCCTTACTGGAGCGCGCTGGCATGTCAATGGATCTCAGAGCGGAAGTAGACCCAGCAGGGGAGCCAGCCTCTGCTATTGTTGAAAAACCGCTGGTTTACAAAGGGCGGGCGGCGCACAGCAACCAGGTGAGCCGCTTTGACCCACACACACGACAAACCATAGATGATGGCTGGGGCAGCCTCGATGAAGAGGCCCCGGCCTTGCGTACCGAAGTCATGCTGGATGCGGCTAAAACCGTCATCAATTATATCCAGTCCCCAGACTTGCCGTTTGACCGCACACTCAACCATTACCGTGGCTGTGAACACGGCTGTATCTATTGCTACGCACGTCCTACGCATGCCTATTTAGGCCTGTCGCCCGGGCTGGACTTTGAGTCGCGCTTATTAATGAAGGCGGATGCGGCAGAGCTGCTCAAAAAAGAGCTGGCGCATGCTAAGTATCAATGTGCGCCAATTGCGTTGGGCATGAATACTGATAGCTACCAGCCCATAGAGCGCGAATATCAGCTGACGCGGCAAGTTATTCAGGTACTGAGTGAGGCTAATCATCCATTTAGCCTGGTGACCAAGTCATCACTGGTTGAGCGCGATATTGACCTGATTGCGCCGATGGCTGCCAAAGGTCTGGCCAGTATTTATCTCAGCATCACCACACTGGATAGGCAGATTGCGCGCCGTTTAGAGCCTAGAGCTGCTGCGCCTGAACGCCGTTTTGAAACGCTGCGTCGTTTAAGCGAGGCGGGGATTCCGACCGGTGTCATGGTCGCCCCGGTCATTCCGGCACTCACCGATTGCGATATGGAGCAGATTCTACAACAAGCACATCAGGCCGGTGCCACCAAAGCCGGTTATGTGTTTTTGCGCTTGCCGCATGAGTTAAGCGATTTGTTTGAGCAATGGTTGCAGCAATACTTTCCGCTCAAAGCCAGCCATGTCATGAGTATTGTCAAACAAAGTCGCGGTGGTAAGGCCTACCAAAGCGGGTTTGGCCAGCGCATGCGTGGGGAAGGCGTGTTTGCTGATTTATTGGCGCATCGCTTCAAGCTCAGTTGCCAAAAGCTGGGTATGTCAGGCGAGCGTCTTGGCTTCCGCACCGATTTATTCAAGGTGCCAGATGCCTGGCGGCAGTCAGCTCATAGCCCGCAACTCACATTGTTTTGATGGCTGCCATGTGTAATCTGTTATTTGTTTATGGCACCTTACGTCAGCGAAATGCAAACGCGATGGCTGCTTATCTTGCTGCGCGTGCCGAATTTGTCACCGGCGGCTGGTTTCAAGGTCAGATGTATCAGATAACCTATTATCCTGGCGTGATTGCTTCTGACCAGCCTTGTGATCGTGTCTATGGTGAAGTCTACCGTCTCAATGATGCGCAAGCCGTATTGGCTGTGCTGGATGATTACGAGGAGTGCGGTGCGCAATATACGCAGCCAGCGGAGTATCAGCGTGTGAGCACAAGCATTATTGGCGTGGATGGGTGTGTATTAGAACCGGTGTGGATTTACTTGTATCAATGGCCGTTGGCGGGTAAGGCAAGAATCGCCTCGGGAGATTTTATGCAGCAGACACTAATGACCTAAAACAGCTAGATGATCTAAAACACCCAGGATGACCTAAAAAAACAAAGGGCGCTTCAAGCGCCCTTTGTGTTGCATCGCCCAAATTAGAGCAATAACCTTCTTACATCGCTCAGCATCACGCGCAGGTGGCTGGTAAAGCGTGCGCCATCTGCACCGTCGATCACGCGGTGATCGTATGACAGTGACAATGGCATGATCAAGCGTGGGTCAAAGCCGCCAGTATCTTTGTTATAGACTGGCTGCATGGCCGCGCGTGAGACGCCTAAAATGGCGACTTCAGGGCAGTTGATGATAGGCGTAAACATAGTGCCGCCAATGCCACCTAGGCTGGAGATGGTAAAGCAACCGCCTTGCATTTCCTCTACCTTCAATTTGCGCTCGCGGGCTTTGGCTGAGAGGTCTGCCAGATCGCGTGCGATGTCCATCACGTCTTTCTGGTTCACATCACGCACCACAGGCACCACTAGGCCATCTGGCGTATCGCAGGCGAAGCCGATGTTGTAATACTGTTTGAGGATCAGGCTATCGCCTTCTGGTGACAGCGAGGCATTAAAGTTAGGGTAGGTGCGCAGGGCGTTGACTACTGCTTTCATCAGAAAAGCCAGCAAGGTCAGTTTCACGCCACGCTTTTCGGCCTCGGCTAACATAGACTTTCTAAAGTCTTCGAGGTCGGTAATATCGGCCTCATCAAACTGTGTCACATGCGGTGCGGTGACCCAGTTGCGATGCAGGTTGGCGCCAGACAGTTTTTTGATGCGTGACAGTGGCTTGGTTTCAATGGTGCCAAACTGGCTGAAATCAATCACTGGCATCGGCAAGGTGCTTAAGCCGCCGCCCATGTTCTCAGAGCGGGGCTTGGACAGCTCACCCTTCACATAGGCTTGCACGTCGCTTTGTACGATACGGTTTTTCGGGCCGCTGGCTTTCACCAGTGATAAATTCACGCCCAATTCACGCGCGAACTTGCGTACAGAAGGGCTGGCATGCGCCAGCTTACCGCTGCTGGCCACACTGCTGGCAGCCACAGGGTTAGGCGTAGCTTGCGGTTGTACCACTTGTGGCACCTCTGCGACCGGGCGCGTTGGCTCAGGAATCGCCACTGTTTTTTCGTCCACTTTGACGGTTGCTACCACTGGCGTGGCGGTTGGTTGTGGCGCTACTTTCTCTGCCGGTGCCGCTTCGCCTGCTGTATCCAGTGTCAGAATCAGTGCGCCCTGTTTGGTTTTGTCACCCACTTTAATGTGGATTTCTTTAACTACCCCAGCCAGTGAAGAGGGGATATCCATAGAGGCTTTGTCAGACTCCACCGTTATCAGTGAGTCTTCTTTGGCCACGGTGTCACCCACGCTGACCAATACTTCAATGACGTCGACGCTGTCAAAGTTGCCGATATCCGGCACCAGTACTTCTTTGATAGACATATTTTGTATGTTCCTTATGTCGCGACTTTAGATCGTGGCCGGATTGGCACGAGTAATGTCGATATTGTATTTTTTAATCGCTTCAGTCGCTTTGGCTGCTGGCAATTTGCCGTCGTCAGCCAGTGCTTTCAAGGCAGCCAGCACCACGTAGTAGCGGTCAACTTCAAAGAAGCTACGCAAGGCTTCACGTGAGTCTGAGCGGCCATAACCATCGGTGCCCAGTGCGACAAAGCGGTTAGGCACATAGTTGTGGATCTGGTCAGCAAACGAGCGCATGTAGTCAGTGGAAGCAATCACTGGACCTTCAGCTTTGGCCAGGGCTTGAGCAACATAGCTCAGCTTTGGCTTGGCTTCCGGGTTCAGCAGGTTATGACGCTCGGCATCAATACCATCGCGGCGTAATTCGGTAAAGCTGGTCACGCTCCATACGTCAGCAGACACGCCCCAGTCTTTTTCCAGTAACTCGGCGGCCGCAATCACTTCACGCAGAATCACGCCGGAACCCATCAGTTGTACTTTAGGGCCTTTGGTTTTGGATTTGCTGAAGCTGTACATGCCTTTAAGAATGCCTTCAGCACTGCCTTCAGGCATGGCAGGGTGCGTGTAGTTTTCGTTCATCAGGGTGATGTAGTAATACACATCTTCCTGGTTTTGCACCATGCGGCGCATGCCTTCCTGAATGATTACGGCCAGCTCGTAAGCAAAGGTCGGGTCGTAAGATACGCAGTTTGGAATCGTCGCCGACATCAGATGGCTATGACCATCTTCGTGCTGCAAGCCTTCACCGTTCAAGGTGGTACGGCCTGCGGTGGCACCCAACAGGAAGCCACGTGCACGGCTGTCGCCAGCTGCCCAGGCAAAGTCACCAATACGCTGGAAGCCAAACATTGAGTAGTAAATGTAGAACGGAATCATCTGCGTGCCGGTGACGCTGTAAGACGTCGCAGCTGCCAGCCAGCTAGCGAATGAGCCCGCTTCGTTAATGCCTTCTTCTAAAATCTGGCCGCTTTTAGATTCTTTATAGAACATCACCTGGTCAGAGTCTTGTGGCTCATACAGTTGACCAACAGAAGAGTAAATACCCAATTGGCGGAACATGCCTTCCATACCGAAGGTACGCGCTTCGTCAGGCACAATAGGCACCACGTATTTACCCACTTGCTTGTCACGCACCAGGGTAGACAAAATACGCACAAAGGCCATGGTGGTTGAGATTTCACGCTCACCCGTCGCACCCAGCATATTTTCAAACGCTGACAACTCAGGTACGGTCAGCTCGTTGCCTTTACGGCGGCGGCTAGGCACAAAACCACCCAACGCAGCACGGCGCTCCATCATGTACTTGATTTCCGGGCTATCTTCGGCCGGACGGTAGTAAGACAGGTTTTCTACTTGCTCGTCAGTCAATGGCAGGTCAAAGCGGTCACGGAAGGCCTTAAGGGACGCAATATCCATGCTCTTTTGCTGGTGGGTGGTGTTCTGGCCTTCGCCAGCTTCGCCCATGCCGTAACCTTTGACGGTTTTGGCCAAAATGACAGTTGGCTGGCCTTTGTGCGTTGCTGCAGACTGGTAAGCCGCAAAGACTTTGTGCGGATCGTGACCGCCACGGTTCAGGCGCCAGATGTCAGCGTCGGACATTGCAGCCACCATTTCACGCAGCTCAGGATATTTGCCAAAGAAGTGCTCACGTGTGTACGCGCCACCTTTTTGCTTGAAGTTTTGGTATTCGCCATCCACGCATTCTTCCATGCGTTTGCGCAAAATGCCGTCTTTGTCCATGGCCAGCAGCGGGTCCCAGTAAGAGCCCCAGATGACCTTGATCGCGTTCCAGCCCGCACCGCGGAAGTTGGATTCGAGTTCCTGGATGATTTTGCCGTTGCCACGCACCGGGCCATCCAGGCGCTGCAAGTTACAGTTGATGACGAAAATCAGGTTGTCCAGGCCTTCACGCGCCGCCAGTGAGATCGCGCCTTGTGATTCAGGCTCGTCCATCTCGCCATCGCCACAAAATACCCATACCTTACGGTCAGCCGTATCGGCAATGCCGCGGTTGTGCAGATACTTGAGGAAACGTGCTTGGTAAATACCTGCCAATGGGCCCAAGCCCATAGAGACCGTTGGGAACTGCCAGAAATCTGGCATCAGCCATGGGTGTGGATAGCTGGATAAGCCGTTACCGCCGGTTTCCTGGCGGAAGTTGTCCATTTGCTCTTCAGAGATACGGCCTTCGAGGAAAGCACGTGCGTACACGCCTGGCGAGGAGTGGCCCTGGAAGTAAATACAGTCGCCACCAAAGCTCTCGTTGGCTGCGCGGAAAAAGTGGTTAAAGCCCACATCGTATAACGTGGCTGCCGACTGGAAACTGGCAATATGACCACCGATGCCAGGTGATTTTTCGTTGGCACGTAATACGGTCATGATCGCGTTCCAGCGGATCAGTGCGCGTACACGGCGCTCCATCTCCGGGTCACCTTGCAGTTTGCCCTGCAAATGTGTGGGGATGGTGTTCACGTAAGCGGTGGTTGCCTTATAAGGCAAATGGCCGCCGGAACGGCGGGCCTGATCAATCATTGCTTCCAGCAGGAAGTGGGCGCGTTCTGGCCCTTCGTTCTCAATGACGGCACTGAGGGCTTCTAGCCACTCTTGCGTTTCTTGCGCGTCTGTTTCATTGAGGTGTGCTTGCGAATGCGTTGCCATGCGTGAGGATTCTCCGAGTTTTAAGTCGCTATGCGTATAATCTAGCACCTAGCCATGCCTAGCGCTGAGAAAGTGTTGATGACCAAGAAGGGATTCCGAAATTGGAGACTGCTTTTATGGTATCACGTTGCTGAATTCAGGTGATGAATCTCAGCAACCTAGTTATTAGCTGTAAGTGTCTCTTTTTTGGCGCTTTTGGTCAAGTTTTGCATGTGTTTTAACTTGCTTGATTACAGGCTTATCCATAGACATTTGCTACGTTTATTTAATGTTTTATATAAGAGTGTTTTGTAACGATATGCGCATCGAGTGGTCCCAAACTTCTGAAGTCAGTTCAACCTTATTGTCAGCCTATGCCCGGCATATATTGGTCATATTTGAAGAAAAATCTTCTGCTGATTTGCCTTTTGCGGATGTATTCGCGGCAAAGTTACAGCGCGCAGGCCTGACTGCGGCCGATTTAAAAGATAAACCCGTCACGCTGGAGCTGGCAGAAGGCACACTGGTCAGCCTGTGCCAGCTGGATGCGACCGCCTCGACGTTTGCCATGGTCACCGCATTGCGTGCGGCGGTGAAGCCCTTGCTGGCTGAACACCCTGAGCGGATTGCGCTGGCGGTGTATGCAAAAAAACAGGCCCCTCAGTTTGCACGGCTGGCTGCTTACGTCGCGCTGGTCAATGCGCAAGCATTGCCAGTACTGAAACAGAAGCCTGCAGGCCAAAAGTTGCGTGAAATAGGGGTGTTTGGGGTCGCCAAGATTGCCTGGGCAGAGGAGGTCGCGGCGCTGGCGGCGGGGAATACTGTCTGCCGCGCGCTGACCATGACACCGCCCAATATGCTGACGCCGGCCTTATATCGCCAGTGCCTGCAAAGCATGGCCAGTGAAAAAGGCTGGCAATATGCCGAGTGGGACACAGACGCCCTGCGCCAATTGGGCGCGGGTGCCTTTGTCGCCGTGGCGCAGGGCTCTGAGCCGCAAGATGCCGCCATCGTTAAACTGAGCTATCGCCATCCGCAAGCCGAAAAAACACTGGCCTTGGTCGGCAAAGGCATTTGTTTTGATACTGGCGGCCACAATTTAAAGTCAGCCAAATATATGCAGGGCATGCATCAGGATATGAACGGTAGCGCCGTGGCCGTGGGTGTGTTGCAGGCGATCAGCGCGCAACAATTACCGATCAATGTTGATTGCTGGCTGGCGCTGGCGCAAAACCATATTGGCCCCAATGCCTACAAGCAAAATGATGTGATTGCCGCGCTCAATGGTATGACCATAGAAATCGTACACACCGATGCTGAAGGTCGTATGGTGCTGGCGGACACCTTGACGCTGGCCAGCCGTGATAAGCCGGATGTGATGATTGATTACGCGACATTAACAGGCAGCATGCAAACGGCGCTGGGCTCACGTATGAGCGGCATTGTGGCAAATCAGGCTGTTTTGGCGCAGCAAATGGTGGAGGCGGGTGCCGCTAGCGGCGAGCGCGTGGTGGCTTTTCCGTATGCAGATGATTACGACAGCGAACTGGAGAGTGACATTGCCGATATCAAGCAATGCACCATAGACAGCGATGCTGACCATATGCTGGCAGCGCGCTTTTTAGGCAAATTTATTGAAGGCGATGTGGCCTGGTGCCATATTGATCTGTCGTCTTATAGCCATAAAGAGGGCTTAGGCGCGGTGGCCAGCGAGGTGAACGGCTTTGGTGTCGCGCTCACCTTGCAATGGCTACAGGGCTTTATAGCGGGCAAAACCCGTTAACCGCATGCCCCGCAGCGCGCCAGCCATTCACGGCCTTTGAGCATCAGGTGCCAGTAAAGTGGCGGTAATACATATTTTTTGAGCAACCAGGCGCTGCGGCGTGGTTTGGTAGAGTCCCACGGAAAAGTAGGCACGATTTTGCCGCCATAGCCAAATTCGGCCAAAATGATTTTGCCTTTTTCTACCGTCAGCGGGCAGGAACCATAGCCATCATAACGTGAAGGCAGTGCTTGCCCGGCACGCGCTGCCAGCAGGTTTTCGGCAGCAATTACTACTTGCTTACGCGCGGCGGCAGCTGTTTTGGCATTTGGCGTGTTGGTGCAGTCACCCACACCAAAAACATTCGGGTAGCGTACATGTTGCAAGCTGTGCTGATCGACCTCAACCCAGCCATCGGCATTGGCTAACGGGCTTAGCTTGATAAAGTCTGGTGCGGTTTGTGGCGGCACGACATGCAGCAGGTCAAACGTTTCGTTGACGCGGCTCACATTGCCGTCAGCATCTTTGACATTAAACCAGGCGGTTTTGCCTGGGCCATCGACCTCGACCAAGGTGCTATTCAAATGTAAATCCACCTGATAGCGGCGGATATATTGCATCAAGGGCTCTACATATTCTTTGACACCAAACAAGGTGGGGGTCGCGCTGTAGAACGAGGCTTTAATATTGCCCAAACGACCTTTACCCAGCCATTCGGCACATGATAAGTACAGGGCTTTTTGTGGGGCGCCTGCACATTTAATCGGCATTGGCGGTTGGGTAAATAAGGCTTTGCCAGACTGCAATTGTTGCACCTGTTGCCAGGTGTATGGCGCCAGGTCAAAGCGGTAGTTGGAGGTCACGCCGTGTTTGCCCAGGCTTTCTGCTAAGCCTGGGATGCCTGCCCAGTTTAATTTCAGGCCCGCCGCAACGACCAGTTGCTCATATTGAATCGTGCCCAGTGTGTCAGTCGCGACTTGTTTTTGTGTCGGATCAAAACTGGTGGCGGCTGCCTGTAACCAGGTTGTCCCCGTTGGAATACACTCTGCCATGGCGCGCACTGTTTTCTGTGCGTCAAACTCACCGGCACCGACCAGGGTCCAGGCGGGCTGGTAAAAATGCTGGTCAGACGGCTCTATGATGGCAATGTTAAGTGTGGGGGCGCGTTTTTTCAAACTAGCAGCGATGGCACAGCCTGCTGCGCCGCCGCCGACAATGACAATGTCGAAATTAGATGTACTCATGGAGTTAATGGATCTTGCTTTCTGCGTTGTTGTTATTTAATCGTTAAACCAGTTTTTGACTTTATTGATCAAGCCCTCTTGTGCGGCGGGTTGGCTGCAACAGGCCGGTTTGGCGGCGGCTGGGGCCTGTGATGCCAGTTGATAGACTTGATTGGCCCGGTTACCCGTGCGGCAAAATCCCACTACGGGGCCGGGATGTGCGCTCAATAACGCCTGTAATTGTTGCGCGTGGGCGGGTTGAATTTGGTTGGGCAGCACCGGGATATGCGCGTAAGCCATGCCCAGCGCCGCTGCTTTTGAAGCAAGGGCTGCATTGGTGGGTTGCGACTCGCCACCTTCACCATCGGGCCTGAAGTTCACCACCAATGTGATGCCTTGGGCGGCCAATGTGTCCAAATCAGCGTCGGTTAACTGGTCGCTGATGCTGTAGCGTTGATCTATTGTTTTAATGTCCATACGTTTTTAAATCCCGGTTGCAAGTGGCTATGCACTTTTGAGTTGCGCGGTGGCCGTTTTTTGGCAAAATTCACGATGCAACACCTGAATCACCGCCAGCGCGGCCGGGCTGCCTATGCTGTAATAGACATTTTTGCCTTCGCGCCGCGTGCTGACCAGTTGCGCCTCGCGTAATACGGTTAATTGTTGCGACAGGCTGGGTTGCCTTAAATTCAGGTTGGTTTCCAACTCGCTGACTGATTTTTCACCTTGTGATAATTGACATAACAGCATCAAGCGATCAGTGTTTGCCATTGCTTTCATCAATTGGCTGGCCTGATCGGCCGATGCTCTTAACTGGTCAAAAAGATCCACCGTAATATCCGACGTTTGCATAATACCCCTAGAATCATCATTTATTTTTATACTTCATTTATACGTTGAAATTCCATCATAAACCTGTTGTCACAGATTGTGTACGCTTTCACACAGTTGTGGTTGCTGGTGATCATGATTTGAAATCAATCTATGGTAAAGTTTGTCGCATTAATTAAAGCGTGTTGAGGGCGTGGCAAGTGCTCAATACCATTACAAAAAAATACTAGGGGTTATCGGGATGATGCAATCACTGTCATGGATCAGTTTGTTTCCTGAACTGGAAGCACTGGAAGACGCGGCTAAAAAACTGCTCACACAATATGCACGCATTGTAGAAGCGCCCATTGGCACCATCGGTTATCGCGAAGGCGATCATTGCGGTGGTTATGTGTTACGGCTCAAAGGCCGTTCGCGTGTCTATAAAATGTCTGCCAGTGGCCGTGAAATTGTGCTTTACCGGGTGGGGGCGGGAGAAACCTGTGTCATCACCACCACTTGCCTGCTGGGCAATAGCCAATATCCGGCCTCGACCATTGTTGAGGAGGAAATCCAGGATGTGATTGTGCCGGACACAACCTTTCATAAGCTGATGATAGACTCGCCAGTGTTCAGGCAATATGTGATGCAAAACTATGGCGCGCTGATCAGTGACCTGATTGTATTGCTGGATGAAGTCGCTTTTCAAACGCTGGATGCGCGTTTAGCCAAATGGCTGCTCGACATGGGCAATAACACCATTCAGCGTACGCATCAGCAAATCGCTGACGAATTGGGCACCGCACGTGAGGTCATCAGCCGCCAGTTAAAACGCCTGGAACAAAAAGGCTGGTTGACCATGGGCCGCGGGGTGATTGAAATCCAGCAGCGCGGTGAATTACTTAAACTGGCCAACAGCAGCCAGTAAGCTTCGTATCTGCCCAGATACAAAATTTTGACCGGTTTGATACATCGGCGCGTCATCTCTCATGATTGAATGCACGTTAACAAATCACTGCAGCAAGCAGTGTGATGCATGAGAGGACAACAGAATGCGTAAACTGATAGGATTAACGGTCGTCATGATGGCAGCTAGCCAGAGTGCATTTGCCAATGCCGAGTATATTGACCGGGCCAGAGTGCTGTCGGTGGCACCCCAGGTGCAACAAATCAACCAGCCGCGCCAAGCGTGCCATACAGACTATGTGCGTGAAAGCGTGTATGAGTCTAATCGCTCTAACACTGGTGCGATTGTCGGTGGCGTCGCCGGTGGTTTATTAGGCAGCACCATCGGTCGTGGTAACGGCCGTATTGCTGCCGCTGCGGTAGGTGCCGGGGTGGGGGCCATTGTTGGCGACCGCGTGGGTAACCAGAATGCCTATGGTAACGAGCGCATTGTGACGCGCCCGGTTGAGCAGTGTGTGATGGTCGACCAATGGCAAACCGTGACCACAGGCTATGTGGTGAATTACGAATACCAGGGTCGCCAATATTCGACCATGATGGATAGAGACCCAGGCCCGGTGTTAGATGTGGCCGTGTCAGTCAGGCCGAATGTGGTGCAGATTCAGCCGATGCCAGCGCCGGTGTATCGTCCGGCCGCCATGCGAGGCCATGGTGCACGCCAGCATCGTCAATATTGGTAATAGATGATGCTTTATAAAAAAACGCGATGCTCAAATAAGCATCGCATTTTTTTATGCTTTGAGTAGCACAATCACCGCGCCGCTGCCGCCATCGGTGGCACGCGCTTGCGCATAGGCAATCACTTCATCTTTTTGCATCAGCCAGTTGCGCAGTTTGTGTTTAAGCACCGGCTCTTTATTGCGTGAGCCCAAGCCTTTGCCATGCACAATGCGCACGCAGCGCAAGCCGCGCTTTTTGCAATCGGCAATAAATTCTGAGACATACAAACGAGCTTCGTCACTAATCAGGCCGTGCAAATCAATGTGCGCTTGCACCACCCAATGGCCGCGGCGCAATTTACTTAACACCATGGGCGATTGGCCTTCGCGCAAATAAAGTAATTCTTCGCCGCTTTCGAGTTCGTGGGCCGGAATGTAATGGTCACTGAGTGAGTCGACCAAGGCTTGCTGCTCGTCCTTGATCAACTGTCGTGGGATCGGCTTTGGCTTTTTAGGCGCGTGAGAAATGCGCGTGGTTTTCACCGGGCGCGCGCCTTTCACTGCTTCATGAAACAGTGAAACATCATCTTCCTCTTTGTCCGGTAGCGCTTGTGACATTTTGTGATTTTAAAATAAAAAAGCGCACCGGGGTGCGCTTCTTCATGCCTGATTATAGATTTACCGCAATAGATTTACTCCAGGCTAGTCAAATAACGCTCAGCATCCAGCGCCGCCATACAACCCGTGCCAGCACTGGTCACCGCCTGGCGGTAAATGTGGTCTTGCACGTCGCCTGCGGCAAACACCCCTGGAATACTGGTGGCCGTAAAATTACCCTGACGGCCTGCTTGCGTGACGATATAACCGCCTTCCATCTCCAGCTGGCCTTCAAAAATCTGCGTATTTGGCTGGTGGCCAATGGCGATAAACACCCCTTTGAGCGCAATATCTTTGGTGGTGCCAGCGTTGACGTCTTTGAGGCGCATGCCGGTCACCCCCGTGTTGTCACCCAATACTTCATCCAGGGTATTAAAGGTTTCCAGTACGATCTTGCCTTCTTTGACGCGGGCCATCAGTTTGTCGACCAGAATCGCTTCGGCTTTGAATTTGTCGCGGCGATGCACCAAGGTGACTTTGCTGGCAATATTAGCCAGGTACAGAGCCTCTTCTACCGCCGTGTTGCCGCCACCGATCACGGCGACCTCCTGATTACGGTAAAAAAAGCCGTCACACGTTGCGCAGGCAGACACGCCTTTGCCAGCAAAGGCTTCTTCACTCGGCAGGCCTAAATATTTGGCCGAGGCGCCGGTGGCAATAATCAACGCATCACAGGTGTATTCACTGTTATCACCCACCAAACGAATCGGTTTTTCTTTGAGGTGCGTGGTGTGGATGTGATCAAAAATCATCTCGGTATTAAAACGCTCGGCATGTTGCTGAAAACGTGCCATCAATTCTGGACCCATCACGCCGTCGGCATCGGCTGGCCAGTTGTCGACCTCAGTCGTGGTCATCAATTGACCACCTTGCGCCAGGCCGGTAATCAGCACCGGGTTAAGGTTTGCACGGGCAGCATAGACCGCTGCGGTATAACCAGCAGGGCCTGAGCCAAGAATCATTAAACGGGCATGTTTCGTTGCCATGATGAGATTTCCAGTAGTTTGGTGAGTTATTTTTATGTAGATGGGGATGGGCACGCTGTTTTAAATGCCCATCCGGTAGAAAAATGCTGCAGGGATTACCCTAATAAACTGCGCAGCATCCATGCCGTTTTTTGGCGCCGGTATCACCTTCAGGTTATGCCTGCACCGAAAAACAGCGTCTATTATTTGTTACTCCAGCAAGCTCCGTAACATCCATGCGGTTTTTTCATGCAATTGCAGGCGCTGGGTTAATAAGTCAGCGGTGGCTTCGTCAGAGGCTTTTTCTGCGGCTGGAAACACACTGCGTGCTGTGCGACAGACCGCTTCGTGGCCGGCGACCAGTTCACGAATCATGTCATTGGCTTTAGGCACATCAATGGTTTCTTCAATCGAGGTCAGCTTGCCAAACTGGGCATAGGTGCCCGGGGCATTCACACCCAATGAGCGAATACGTTCGGCGACCAGGTCAACTGCCAGTGCCAACTCGGTATACTGGGTTTCAAACATCAGGTGCAAGGTATTAAACATTGGCCCGGTGACGTTCCAGTGAAAGTAATGCGTTTTCAGGTATAAAGTGTAAGTATCTGCCAGCAGCTTGGATAAACCATGCGCGATTTCCTGACGGTTTTCATTGTTAATTCCGATATCCATGAGCTCTCCATAAGTGTGGTTTGTAGATGTGATTTGTTTATTTTAGAACCTCGTCCGCCTCTGTGCAATTTGATTTTGTTATAATCATTTAAGTTCACTCTTGCAAAGAAAGAGACAACATATTGTTTTTTAATAAGAAAAAAGTTGCTAACGTCCGCCTCGAAAAAGTTTCGACGGAGAAACAGCAGCGCGACGCCAAGCTATTACGTGAGGTGTCATGGATTGCGCTGGCGGCGCTGGGAGTGTTTCTGGCCGTGATCCTGGCGACTTATTCGCATGAAGACCCAGGCTGGACGCACGCGATTGGCGAGCATGACACCATCCATAATGCGGGCGGTGCCGTCGGTGCCTGGGTGTCGGATATTTTTCTGTCCTTGTTCGGATTTTCTTCCTGGTGGTTTGTGGTGCTGGCTTTTTATATGGTCTGGCTGATGTACCAGCGCCTGCATCTGGAGCCAGTTGAAAAGTATGACTGGTGGCTTAACGGCGTTGGTTTTGCCTTGATGCTGCTGGCGTCGGCAGCGCTGGAGTCTGGTCATCTGGTCAGTTTTCCGGCTGACTTTCCGCTCAAACAAGGTGGCGTGATCGGCAGTGGCATTGATCATTTATTGCGCAATATGTTTGGCTTTGCTGGCTCGACCATGTTGCTGCTGGTGTTATTTGCCACCGCTTTCAGCCTGTTTACCAGCTGGTCGTTGATTACCATGAGCGAGCAGTTGGGTGAGTGGATGATACAGTTTTATCAATGGAGCCTGCTTAAATACCAGGACTGGCAAGACCGCAAAGTCGGTAAGCAAGTGTTGCAGGCGCGTGAGGAGTTTGTCGAGGCTGAGCGTAAACGCATTGAAGATCGCAAGCCGGTGGAGATTACCGTGCCAGAGGTGGTGATAGCGCCCAGCGAACGCGTGGTGAAAGAAAAGCAGGCGGTTTTATTTGCAGCCATTGAGCAAGAAGGTTTGCCACCATTACATTTGCTGGATGCGCCTAATCAGTCGGTTGAGTTGCAGTCTGCCGAAACGCTAGATTTCACGTCGCGTTTAATTGAGCGCAAGCTGATGGACTTTGGCATTGAAGTGAAAGTGGTCACCGCCCAGCCTGGCCCGGTGATTACGCGTTATGAGCTGGACCCGGCACCAGGGGTCAAAGGCAGCCAGATCACTAATCTGGCCAAAGACCTGGCGCGCGCCTTGTCTGTGATCAGCGTGCGTGTGGTCGAAACCATCCCCGGCAAAAGCTATATGGGCTTAGAGATTCCTAACCCAAAACGCCAGATTGTGTCGTTATCTGAAATCATGGGCAGCCAAGCATATGCCGATTTGAGCTCGCCGTTGGCCATTGCCATGGGTAAAGATATCGCCGGCAAACCGATTGTGGCCGATTTGGCCAAAATGCCGCATGTGCTGGTGGCGGGTACCACCGGCTCTGGTAAGTCGGTGGCCATTAACGCGCTGATTTTAAGCTTATTGTATAAGTCTGAAGCCAGCCGTGTGCGCATGATTCTGATCGACCCGAAAATGCTGGAATTGTCTGTGTACGAAGGCATCCCGCATCTGCTGGCGCCAGTGGTGACTGACATGCGTCAGGCCGCTAATGCCTTGACTTGGTGTGTGGCCGAGATGGAGCGCCGCTATAAACTGATGTCTACCCTGGGTGTGCGTAACCTGGCGGGCTATAACCAAAAAATCCAGGAAGCAAAAAAGCAGGGCGTGTCGATTCCGCACCCATTCAGCTTAACGCCGGATGAACCGGAGCCATTGGATGAAATGCCATTGATCGTGGTGATGATTGATGAGCTGGCCGACTTGATGATGGTGGTGGGCAAAAAAGTAGAAGAGTTGATTGCGCGTCTGGCGCAAAAAGCGCGTGCTTCTGGCATCCACCTGGTGCTCGCCACACAACGCCCTTCAGTCGATGTGATTACCGGCCTGATTAAAGCTAACGTGCCAACGCGTGTCGCGTTCCAGGTATCGAGCAAAATCGACTCACGCACGATTTTAGACCAAATGGGCGCCGAAACCTTGCTCGGGCAGGGCGATATGCTCTATCTGCCACCAGGTAGCGGTTACCCGCAGCGTATTCACGGTGCGTTTGTCAGCGATGGTGAAGTGCATAACGTGGTTAACTTTCTCAAGGCACAGGGCGAACCAAACTATATTGAGGGCATTCTCACTAATGAAACTGAAGGTGGTGATCTTGATGCCTTGCCAGGCGGTAGTGATGCTGGCGGTGAAAAAGATCCCCTGTATGATGAAGCCGTGGCGATTGTGTTAAAAACACGTCGCGCGTCTATTTCATCGGTGCAACGTCAACTGCGCATCGGTTATAACCGCGCAGCCAGATTAATTGAGGATATGGAACGTGCCGGACTGGTCTCTGCCATGCAAAGCAATGGCAACCGCGAAGTACTGGTAAAAGCTGGAGGAGACCATGAATAAACGATTGATTAAAGCGCTGATGATATTCAGCGGCTGGTGTGTCATGTCAGCGGCATTAGCCGATGGTGTGGACGATTTAAAGCAGTTTTATCAAAGCACCCAAGCCATGCGTGCCAACTTCAAGCAAACCGTGTTTGACCAAAAAGGGCGCAAGCTGCAAGAGGTCAACGGCACCATGTTGTTACAGCGCCCGAACAAGTTTCGCTGGGATTATCAAAAGCCCTATGAGCAGCAGATCATCAGCGATGGCCGCCAGGTGTTTCTGTTTGATATCGATTTGCAGCAAGTGACTGTGCGCACAGTGGATAAAGTGCTGGGGACCAGCCCGGCTGCTTTACTGGCCGGTGGGCCGAATGTCGAAGAAAGTTTTCGCCTAAGCCGGTTGCTGGATTTTGAAGGCATGCAGCGCGTGCAAGCCAAGCCCAAGCAAAAAGACAGCGGTTTTCAGGTGGTGATTATTTCGTTTGACCATAACAAACTGGCCGAAATGCGCCTGGTAGATGCCTTTGGTCAAAGCACGCATATTGTGTTTACCAATGTTGAGGTCAACCCTGGCTTGAACAGCAACCAGTTTTTATTCTCGGTGCCTAAAGGGGTGGATGTCGTCGGCGAATAGCCGCTTGTGCATCAAAACCAGCTATGTCCTCCCTGTTTGAACCACAAACACCTTCTTCCGTCCCGCTTGCCGAGCAGTTACGGCCGAAAACACTGGATGAAGTGGTCGGCCAAACCCATTTGCTGGGCGAAAGCAAACCGCTGCGTCGCGCCTTTGAGTCTGGCAAACTACCCTCCATGATTTTGTGGGGGCCGCCGGGCGTGGGCAAAACCACCCTCGCGCGCCTGATTGCGCAAACAGCAGAGGCTGAGTTTGTGCCCTTATCTGCCGTTTTGTCCGGCATTAAAGATATCCGTGAGGCGGTTGAGCGAGCAGAAATGACTTTGCAGCAAACCGGCCGCAACACCATTTTGTTTGTCGATGAAGTGCACCGTTTTAACAAAGGCCAGCAAGATGCTTTTCTGCCGTTTGTTGAAAGTGGTTTGATTACCTTTATTGGCGCCACCACTGAAAACCCTTCTTTTGAAGTCAATAGCGCCTTGCTCAGTCGCGCGCAGGTATTTGTACTCAATGCCTTAACTGAGCCAGAATTGGCTGAGTTGCTTGAGCGCGCACGGCTTAAAGTGGCCCCCGACGTGCAATTGACCGAATCTGTCACCGAGCAGGTATTGGCCTACGCCGATGGCGATGCCAGACGCTTGCTCAACTTTGCCGAAGGCCTGTTCTATGGTGCCCTGGCCGCCAAGATTAACAATATAGACGAACCGTTCTTGCAGTCGACCATGGCTAGCAAACTGCGCCGTTTCGACAAAGGGGGCGAAGCTTTTTACGACCAGATTTCTGCCTTGCATAAGTCGGTGCGCGGCTCTAACCCGGATGCCGCCCTGTATTGGCTGATGCGTATGCTCGATGGCGGCGCTGAGCCCTTGTACCTGGCACGGCGCATCATCCGCATGGCCTGGGAAGACATCGGCCTCGCCGACCCGCGTGCCATGCAAATAGCCAACGATGCCGCACTCACGTTTGAGCGCCTAGGCAGCCCAGAGGGCGAATTGGCGCTGGCGCAAGCGGTGATTTACCTGGCCGTTGCCGCAAAAAGTAATGCTGGCTATATGGCCTATAATCAGGCCAAGGCTTTCGTGGCGCAGGACAAGTCGCGCGCGGTGCCGCTGCATCTCAGAAACGCGCCAACCAAACTGATGAAAGCGCTCGATTACGGCAAAGAATACCGTTACGCACACAACGAGCCTGGTGCGTATGCCGCGGGCGAGCATTACTTTCCAGATGATTTGGAACCACAACCGTTTTACCAACCCACACCACGCGGATTGGAAGGTAAAATAGGCGAAAAGTTACAGCATCTAAAAGAGCTCGACAAAAAGGCAAAGAAATAGTCTAGCCACAGAGGGCACAGAGTTCACAGAGAAAGCCAATATGGATGATTTGACGGGACAGATTATTGGTGCGGCGATTGAAGTGCATCGTGAGCTAGGTGTCGGTTTATTGGAGTCTGTTTACGAAGCTGCCCTTTGTCATGAACTTGGTTTACGTAATATTGCATATCAACGCCAGGTTGCAATGGATGTATCGTATAAAGGTGTCGTAATACAAGGGCAGCGCCTTGATTTACTGGTGCATGGTGAGGTGATTGTTGAATTAAAAGCGCAATTGAAACTGCCAGAGTTTGCACAAGCACAATTGATTTCATATTTAAAATCAACAGGTTTGAAGCGCGGCCTGTTGATTAATTTTGCAGAGCCCAAATTGGTCAATGGAGTGAAACGTGTTTCTCTGTGAACTCTGTGTCCTCTGTGTCCTCTGTGGCTAAAATAAAGAAAGTACTTAATGTTAGATATACAACAACTTAGAAATGATCTGGACAATGTCGTCGCCCGTCTGGCAGCACGTAAGTTCGTGTTCCCTGCCGAAGAGTTCAAGGCGCTGGAAGCACAACGTAAAACCATTCAGACCAATACCGAGAACCTGCAAGCCAAACGTAATACTGCCTCCAAACAAATTGGCATTGCTAAGTCTAAAGGGGAAGATGCCAGCGCGATTTTGGCTGAAGTGGCTGGCTTGGGGGATGAATTAAAAGCGGCAGAGGCGCAGTTGGCTGAGATTCAGGCAAGCATGCAGGTACTGATGCTGAATGTGCCTAACTTGCCGCACGAGAGCGTACCGGTAGGCCAGGATGAAAGCCAAAACGTAGAGGCACGTCGCTGGGGCACGCCACGCAGCTTTGATTTTGAAGTCAAAGACCATGCCGATGTCGGTGCGCCACTGGGGCTGGATTTTGATACCGGCGCCAAACTTTCAGGCGCCCGCTTTACCTTGATGAAAGGGCAGATTGCCAAACTGCACCGTGCCATTGCGCAGTTTATGCTGGATACGCAAACCGAAAAGCATGGTTACACCGAGTGCTACACGCCTTATTTAGTCAACCGCGAAACCTTGGTCGGCACTGGTCAATTGCCCAAGTTTGAAGAAGACTTGTTCGTCACCCCGCACAATGACAGCAAACTGTATTTGATCCCTACCTCAGAAGTCACGCTGACCAACACCGTGCGCGATGAAATTGTCGCGGCGGACAGCTTGCCAATTAAATTGACTGCCCATACGCCATGCTTCCGCTCAGAGGCGGGCTCTTATGGCCGCGACACCAAAGGCATGATCCGCCAGCACCAGTTTGATAAAGTCGAAATGGTGCAGATCGTGCACCCTGAAACCAGCTATCAAGCGCTGGAAGACATGGTCGGCCATGCAGAAGCGATTTTGCAAGCGCTAGAACTCCCTTATCGCGTCGTCTCGCTGTGTACCGGCGATATGGGTTTTGGCGCAGCAAAAACCTATGACCTTGAAGTCTGGCTACCTGCACAAAATACTTACCGTGAGATTTCTTCCGTGTCTAACTGCGAAGCCTTCCAGGCGCGCCGTCTGCAAGCACGTTTCCGTAACGCCAATGGCAAACCTGAGTTGCTGCATACTTTAAATGGCTCTGGCCTGGCAGTCGGTCGTACGCTGGTGGCGGTGCTGGAGAATAACCAGAATGCCGATGGCAGCGTGACGATTCCTAAGGCTTTACAGCCTTATATGGGCGGCAAAACAGCGCTGACTGTGTAATCGATACGTCACAGTTGTCATTAAGATGCCTTGGCTAACAACCAAGGCATTTTTGTTTCTGCTGTGCATGTTTGCTCAATCAATGTCAGATATAAAATTCCAACAAAAAACTTATCTAATCTCCTGATGCTTAATGACTAAATCTAATTTATAACCTTGTGTATTTTCAGTAAGCAGCGAAACGGTATAACACTCAATCAATCAGATTGGTGGCAATAGCCTTGATAGATTTTCACGATAGTGAGTTAATTGAAGCTGATGGCGTGACGCCCAAAGGAGAAAGAAATTGCTAAATTACACAAAAAGAATGGGCACCACTGTGAGACAAGAGTTTAGGTTATTTTTATTTATGCTCATCTCGATATTAATTGTGAGGGAGAACGTTGCGTTTGCTGAACCGGTTTCACAAGTGATTGAGGGGAAATCATGGAACGAACGTAGCTGGGAGGAAAGGGTTTATAAATCTAAATATGAAGATCGCTATACCTTTAAGCATGGTAAACCTTATACCCTTGACCCTTGGACTGGGGCTACACTAAAGAGTTTTCAGATCGTTTCCGTATGCCTGAGAAGTGGATTGAACCCGAGCTTAAGGGCGCTCTTGCCGTTGCTTGGAGAATGACAACTCTGGGCAATACCCTATGTGGTCTAGGAGGAAAAGAAGATAGCTGTAAGAAGCCTCTCAATTGTCAGTTAGATGTTTATTACGATAACAAAATAAATATCCCTTGGATTCGTCCTGAGGTAATTAGAGAGAATCGGGTCCCCGATTTAAGTTCCAATATGTATTTAGAAATCCCTCCTGCCAAATGGCCTCCTGAAGTCCAATCGAGTCCAACTGGAGGGGGATTACAGTTCGGCAAGTTTAACCAAGGAGTGTCGTTGGTTGTAAATTTTGATCGAGAGTTTCAACCTGGCATAGGCTTTATTAGTTGGATGTTTAATGGGGTTTGTCCACCTAAAAATTTAGGGGCAGAGAAAGTCATTACAACATTTACTGATCCAGAAGATGCGCAAAAATATAGCCGCGGAGAAATCGCAAAGAAGGACGTGCGCATATTGCATACAATTGAATTTCCTGAGGGCTTTATAAAGCGTGCGAGAGACGTGTATGAGATTCAAAACCAACCAAACAATGAGTTCTCAGACAAACTGATTCAGGAATCTCTAAAAAGCCGTAAGTGACTACTAAGTTCAATAAAGCTTGCGTAGGGCGTACCCGTTTATGGTACGCCGAATGACAACAATCTCACATTAATCAACAAGTCTATGGATTACCGACGCGCATGGCATATCCCCCAGGTTAGGGTGGTGAAATCGAACGAGGCAGAATGATGAGAATTGATGCTATGTTTGAGTCAAACATACGGCGTATCACAAGCGGGTACGCCCTACGCGGGATGCGGCCTAAATAGGGCCAGTGATGTCTGATGTAGTGAAGGTGTGGACTCTTTACGACATTTGTATTCATCGAGCCATTTATAGATATTTTTCTATTGAGATAAGTAACACCTTAATTTAAAGGAGCCTAAAAATGTTAAGTAGAAACCAATGGCAATGGTTTGCAGATAATTATCAGAAAGTACGTGTTTTCTGCTTTATTGCTCTCGCCATAGTGTTCACTATTTACATGATGTTAGTTATTCAAACAGGAATTGAAAAAGGAAAGGCATGGATTCCATATGCCCCTAAAATATCAGTTCGTGAAAAGTTTAACTGTGATGTAAGAATAAACGATTACAGAGTTAATCATCCCGTCGAATCTATGCCTAAAGTTAATGAGGCAAACGGTTGGCTGTTGGAACGTTACTACACGCTTGCGTTTGATGCGGATTGGGCACTTAAAGATTTTCCTGAGTGTTTGGGCGCCACGCTAGCTGATCTTAAAGACAATCCTAACCCTGTTGTCATCATTATATATGACACTCAAACTCGACAGTCTATCTACAAAATTACAAGATGATAATGAATTAGGGTCAGCGTAAGATCGAATTTGGTTTTAAGATGCCTTGGCTAACAACCAAGGTATTTTTGTTTCTGCAATCTTGTACGGGTCTACACCCGGGTCATAGGCCGGGAAGTATTTTTGCATGATCTGGTAGTAGCTACGTACCAGCTCGGTATAAATCACCGGCGCGCCACAGCTACAGTAGCCGTGTCTGGCGTTAACGTAGTAGGCCGGGTCATTTAGGAGTTGGTAGCCGCGTTTTACGTCTGCCCAGCTATCTGGGTTGAGCCCCAGTTTTTGCGCGATAATGCGCGCGTCTTCAAGGTGGCCAACGCCATTGTTGTAGGCGGCCAGGGTCATAAAGGTGCGGTCTGGTTCGGGGATGCGTGACGGGATGCGGTCTTTCATCCATAGCAAAAACTTGGCGCCCGCCATCACGCTTTGCTTGGGGTCTAGCCGGTCAGTGACGTTCATCATGTTGGAGGTTTGCTCTGTGAGCATCATCAGGCCACGCACATTGGTCGGCGAGGTGCTGTAGTTGTCCCAGTGCGATTCCTGATAACTGAGCGCTGCCAGCAGGCGCCAGTCTATGTCGGTGATTTCTTGCGCGCTTTTAAACAGCCGCACATATTTAGGCAGCAGTGTATGTGATTTGCTTAAAAACGCAGTGACATCCACCGGTTTTAAGCGTTTAGTATGGCCGTGATAGCGATCCAGCAGGTTACGCAGGGTGCCGTCTTTTTCAATTTTTTTGAAAAAGGCCTGCATCTGTGTGAGCCGCTCTTCACCATGTAACTTATTGAGTGCCCAAGCAATTTTGTCAGCCTGGCCTAGCATCATGCCCGCATCCAGTTGCGGATAATTATATTGCATGATGGCCACCAGGTGGTTATCTGCCACGGTAAAGTCGATTTCGTTGCGCGCGACGGCTTCGATCAATTGCTCAGAGCTGAGTTTGTCGGTTTCTTTCCAGGTCAGCGCTGGTGATTTGGACTGCAATTCGCGCATGCGCTCGACAAAACTGGTGCTTTTGGGCAGCACGATACGTTTTTCAAACAGGGCCTCGGCGTTGTTTGGCTCATTGTTTTTGTCACGGTTATACACCACCATGGCTTGCACCTGGTTAAACGCTGGGCCAAACAACACCTGGCGTTTGCGCGCGGGCGTGATGCTAATATCAGCCGCAGCGATGTCAGCATCGCCTCTTAGCAATGTTGGGAATACTTTATCAAAGCTGTCGACGACGATAAATTCGAGTTTATAAGGCGGCCCCAAAAATTCGACAAAGCGCTTAGCCAGGTCATATTCTAGCCCGGCATAATTGTTCTGGCTGTCTATAAAATACGTGCTGGGGCTATTAATGGTGACAAAGCGGATAGTGTAGGGATCCGGCTTGGCCTTGACTTGCGCCAGGTGCTTTTGGCTATTGTTGTCGCTACAGGCCAGCAAGGTCGCACACAGTGCGGCTAAGATGGCTTTAAACCACCTTGTTTGCGCTGACTTGCCGGAAAAAAAACGCATAAGACCAGAGCGTAGCGCTTAAACGCGTGTCTCAATCTTGCCTTGGTCTGCAATTAGCAAGGTGCTTGCCAGTTTGGTGAAAATGCCGTGCTCAACCACGCCAGGGATATTATTAATCAGCGCATTCAAGCGCTCAGCATCCAGACTGGCATCAAAGCGCATATCCAGTACCAGGCTACCGTGGCTGGTGATAGACAAGCCATCTTTGGCCACATTTTGACGCAATTCCCCCACGCCACCCATTGCTTCGAGGCTACGCTTGGCGGCTTGCCAGGCAAACGGCATCACTTCAATCGGGATGGCAAAGTTTTCACCAATGCGGCTGACCAGCTTGCTTTTATCTGCAACGACAATAAATTGTTTGGCGGCTTTGGCCAATAGTTTTTCCATCACTAGGTCATAGCCGCGGCCTTTGAGTAGCGCGTTGTCTGGCGTGATTTCATCGGCACCATCCACATAGAGGTCGATCTGGCTCAGTTGCGAGAGGCTAAGCACGGTTAAGCCGCTGCTTTGTGCCTTGATCATGCTGATATTTGAACTGGCAACGGTGGTGATGCGCAAGTTTTGAGTGCGCTGGCGCTCGGCCAGTGCCTCAATAAAGTAATTGGCTGTGGACCCGGTGCCCAGTCCTACGATCATATCGTTTTTAACGTAGCTGGCGGCTTCCAGCGCGACGGCTTGTTTGTCGTTCATATATTTTTCTCCGTACTGCTCTCTCTGGTTCGCTCAGGCGTCTTGCGTATCATTCAGTCACAGTCAGTCGACGCTTGCAGTTATAATAGCAAACTCGGCAGATTCGCCAAGAAATACTCGTCTAACCTGAGCAATAAGATTCTAACTTTTTATGGCAGTTTCACTCCCCGTTATCGGGCATCCGCAGCGTTTTTCTTTTCAAAGTCAGGGCCTCGATAGCCGGGCATTGGCCGAACTGGCTTGTGGTTTAAAAGCAACAAATACACCGCTGGTGGTGCTCACCGCGAGTGCGTTTGAAGCACAGCGCCTGATGGACGAAATCCCGTTTTTTGGCCGAGAGAGTAAGGGCGAGGCCATTCAAGTGCATTTACTGCCGGACTGGGAAACACTGCCTTACGATGTGTTTTCGCCGCATCCTGATTTGACTTCTGAGCGTCTGGCCACGCTGTACCAACTCAGCCAGAACCAGAGCAATGTGGTGATTGTGCCGATGGCAACCGCCTTGCTCAGGCTACCACCGGTGGCATACCTGGCGGCGCATACCTTTATGCTCAAAAAAGGCCAGAAGCTCGATGTAGATGCTTTACGCAACCAGTGTGCACAGGCGGGGTATCACCACGTGAGTCAGGTGATGGGGCCGGGCGAATTTAGCGTACGCGGCGGCCTGGTTGATTTATACCCCATGGGCAGTGCGTTTCCGTATCGCATAGATTTATTTGACGACGAAATCGAAACCATACGCACGTTTGATATTGATACCCAGCGCAGCGTCTACCCGGTGCCAGAAATCCGTATGCTGCCTGCGCGCGAGTTCCCCATGGATGAAGCGGCGATTACGCGCTTTCGCAGTCAATTTAGAGAGTATTTTGAAGGCGATCCGCAACGCGCCAAAATTTATAAAGATGTGAGCAAAGGCACGCCCAGTGGCGGTGTAGAGTGGTATTTGCCTTTGTTTTTTGAACAAACGGCTACCTTGTTTGATTATCTGCCCGCACACACCGTGTTGTGCCTGCATGGTGACCTCGATAAAGCCGCACAAACTTTTTGGGCCGACGCCAACAGTCGCTACAAGCTCATGGCATATGACGCCGAAAAGCCTATTTTGCGGCCAGAAACCCTGCTGCAAAAAGCGGATGATTTTTTCAGGCAAACCCATGCGTTTGCCATGGTGAGCCAGCAACTGGATATTAAAAAATTATTGCCAGCGGTTGATGTAGACCGCCGTGCCGAGCAACCATTACATAAATTGCAAGACTTTATCAGCCAGTTTGCTGGCCGAGTGCTGATTGCGGCTGAAAGTTTGGGCCGGCGCGAAACCATTGCCCAATTATTTGTCGAGCACGGCTTAACGTTCTCGCTGACTGAAGATTGGGCTGGATTTGCACACTCTAACTTCCCGGTCATGCTGGGCGTCGCGCCATTGCATCAAGGCATGGTCGATGACGGCCTGGCGGTGATTACCGAAGCTGAGCTCTATGCCAGCACCGTGCGCCAGCAACGCCGCCGTAACCAGGAAAAAGCCCGCAATGCCGAAGGCATGCTCAAGGACTTATCCGAGCTGAGACTGGACGACCCCGTGGTGCACGAGCAGCACGGGGTAGGGCGCTACAAAGGCCTGGTCAATATCGACTTTGGTGAGGGTGAAACCGAGCTGTTGTTGATTGAGTATTTTGGTGACGACAAGCTGTATGTGCCGGTGTCACAGTTATTCCTGATTTCACGTTATTCTGGCGGCCCGCCAGAAAGCGCACCATTGCACCGCTTGGGCAGCGGCCAGTGGGACAAAGCCAAGAAAAAAGCCCTTAAGCAGATTCGCGATACGGCAGCAGAATTACTCAACTTGTACGCCCAGCGCGCCTCGCGCCGTGGGCATGCATTTACGCTCAGTTTGCATGATTATGAAGCGTTCTGTGAAGGCTTCCCGTTTGAGGAGACACCAGACCAACTGGAAGCCATTGAAAACGTCATCAAAGACATGCAATCTGGCCGCCCGATGGATAGGCTGGTGTGTGGCGATGTGGGCTTTGGTAAAACTGAGGTGGCGTTGCGCGCGGCCTTTGTGGCTGTGATGGGAGGCCGTCAGGTAGCCGTGTTGGTGCCAACCACCTTGCTGGCCGAGCAGCATTACCAGAACTTCTGCGACCGCTTCGCCGAATGGCCGATCAAAATCGCTGAAATCTCACGTTTCCGCACTGCCAAAGAACAAGCCGAGGCACTCAAAGGCCTGGCCGATGGCAGCATTGATATCGTGATTGGCACCCACAGGCTGATCCAGAAAGATGTGCAGTTTAAAAACCTGGGCCTGGCGATTCTGGACGAAGAACACCGTTTTGGCGTACGCCAAAAAGAGCAAATGAAAGCGCTGCGTGCCGAGGTGGACGTATTAACGCTGACCGCGACACCGATTCCGCGCACCTTGAGCATGGCGATGGAAGGCTTGCGCGAGTTCTCGGTCATTTCAACGCCACCACAAAAGCGGCTGGCGATCAAAACCTTTCACACGCCATATTCAGACGGCATTATCCGCGAAGCGGTGATGCGCGAATTCAAGCGCGGCGGCCAGGTTTACTTCTTGCATAACGAGGTCGATACCATTTATGTGATGAAAGAAAAGCTGGAGAAAATCGTACCAGAAGCCCGCATTGCGATCGGTCATGGCCAGTTGCGCGAGCGCGAGCTGGAACACGTCATGCGCGACTTTTACCAGCAACGTGCCAACTTGTTGCTATGCACAACCATTGTCGAAACCGGCATTGACGTGCCAACCGCTAACACCATGATCATCAACAAAGCCGATATGTTTGGCTTGGCACAGTTGCATCAATTGCGTGGCCGCGTCGGCCGCAGCCACCATCAGGCCTATACCTATTTGCTGACCGACCCTGACCGCAACATCACGCCGCAAGCACAAAAACGCCTCGATGCGATCCAGTTGCTGGAAGACCTGGGCGCTGGTTTTCACCTGGCCATGCATGACCTTGAAATCCGTGGTGCTGGTGAGCTGTTAGGTGATAGCCAAAGCGGTGAAATGCAGGAAATCGGCTTTAACCTGTATTCCGATATGTTGAATCATGCTGTTAAGCAACTCAAGGCAGGTAAAGAGCCTGACTTGGATGCGCCGTTGGGCGTGACGACAGAAATCAACTTGCATACGCCAGCCTTATTGCCAAACAACTATTGCCCGGATGTGCACGAACGTTTGGTGATTTACAAACGCTTGGCCAACTGCGAAGACGACGACGCACTCGATGCCATGCAAGAAGAGCTCATAGACCGTTTTGGCTTGCTGCCTGAGCCCGGCGAGGCACTCATCGCCTGCCACCGCCTGCGCATTGCCGCCAAACCGCTAGGCATTATTAAAATCGATGCCTCAGATGCGGCCATTCAGTTGCAGTTTAATGTAAAAGCTGACCTAGACCCGATGAAGCTGATTAGCCTGTTACAGCGCGACAAACGCTGCCGCATGAATGGGCCGGATAAATTACGGGTAAGCGTGCAGTTGGGCAATCTCAACCATCGGGTAGAGTTAGTGAAAACGTTATTAAAAGAATTTTCTTAATGAAAAACGCCAATACGATTGTATTGGCGTTTGAGATACAACTAATGAGCTTGTCAGGCATCAATCATCAGTTTGTTCTGGCTGATTAAACTGTTCAGTAAGCTTGCCTCATTAGTGCCGTAAAGCAAGTTCACACCAGTCAATGTAATGTGTTGGTTTTCTGCTGATGCTGCATAATTACCATTCACAAACCCACCGTGGTTACTGATTCTGATTTCGGTATTCGTTATGCCCGCAATCGTGCTGGTTGTGATATCCAGATAATTGAGGATATTGCCACTTGATTCACCGACCAGTAAATCTCTTAAATCGAGCTTATCTTCAGTTGAATTAAAGTCTGTGATTTTGTCTATGCTAGGCGCTCTGTTCGCACCTTTATCTGCAAGGTTCCAGGTAAAAGTATCTGCGCCGGTTCCACCCGTTAAAATATCATTGCCGCTGCCACCAATCAAAGTGTCATCATCGGCGCCACCGTTCAATGTATCTTTGCCTGCACCGCCGATAAGTATATCCTCACCAGCATTACCATTGATTATATTTGCTGCGCTATTGCCAGTGATGAGATTGTCCAGAGCGTTGCCTGTCGCATTGATTGCTGCGGTGCCGAGTAGGTTTAACTGCTCTACATGCTCGCCTTTTATGCTCAGATCAAACGAAATACTGGTGTTAATAGTGTCTTCACCTTGATTTGCCAGTTCAATGATGGCGTCACCAATATGATCTACAAAATAAGTGTCGTCGCCATCGCCACCATCAAGTGTATCGGCACCTGCCTTGCCATCTAAAATATCATTGCCGAGGCCGCCTGTTAACCTATTGGCTGCGGCATTGCCTGTGAGTGTATTATTAGCGTCGTTGCCAGTGAGGTTAAGTTTACTGGTTGCTGTCAGACTGGCATCCAGATTCTCTATGTTGGCCAAACCATGATTAAGCGTCAGTGTGGTCGCAGTGGTGAGCGCAATATTGCCTCTAAGTTGAATGGTGTCACTGCCTGTACCTGATAGATCCTCAATAATACTATCTTGCAATGCCGCTGTCGTGACTCCGGCATTTACATTGGCGACAAGGTCCACAATGTATGTATCACTGAGGTCTCCCCCCACTAAGGTGTCTACGCCTGCACCGCCATCAAAGATATGCGAGTAGTCATTGCCAATGATGTAGTTGGCCAAGTTGTTGCCGATAAGGTGAGAGAATGCGCCATACGTATTATTGGCATCTAAATTCTCTACATTGAGCGGCATTAAGTATTTGTTCATGAGACCATTATTGCCTGCGGCAGAGAGAATAATGCTATCTATGCCAGCATTCAGGCTCTCTATCACCGTATCTTGCGTCACTGGTTTGGCTGCACTCGCAAACAAGTAAGTCACCTCATAGATGTCATTACCAGCACCACCAATTAGTGTGTCTGAGCCATCCCAGCCACCACTTAGCCGGTTATTGCCTGCATTGCCTCTGATAATGTTATTTAACTCGTTACCATAGCCATCAATATTTTCAGTACCTGTTAACGTGAGGTTCTCGACATTGTAATTCAGCGCAAAACTTACTGATGATAAGACGATATCAATACCGCCAGCTGTCCCTGCAATGGTTTCAATCGCTTGGTCGTTACTATCATCAACAATGTAAGTATCATTGCCCGCACCCCCTTGCATATCGTCCCGATTGCCGCCGCCATCTAAAATATTGTTGCCTGAGTTTCCTATCAACAAGTTACTGCCAGCATTGCCGGTTGCATTTAAATGTGCGGTACCCAGCAGCGTGAGATATTCAACATTGGCATAATTAGCGAGAGAGAGGCTAATAGAGGATAGGATGGTATCGACGCCTTCTTCTGCGAAAAAAGTATCGGTATTAACCTGCTCGATAATCACATCACCAATGTTGTCTACATAATAAGTATCCCAACCCTTGCCGCCTATCATTCTGTCTGCGCCAGCACCACCATTGAGTGTGTCGTTACCCAATCCGCCCTCCAGAATATTGGCTGCGTTATTGCCAATCAGGGTATTGTCCTCATCGTTACCCTTGAGAGTTAGTTTAGTGGCGCCTGTAGCAGAAGCATCAAGCGTTTCGATGTTAGTCCATTGGTTAAGTGAGATGTCGACGGCCGTGGTGAGTGACGCTGTACCACGCAGTTTGACGGTATCTATGCCTTCGTCACTACCATCGAACTCTGTGATCGTATCATCGAATACTGCGGTGAAAATGCCGCTCACTAGTGTGGTCCTTAGGTCTAATACATAAGTATCATCACCGAGCCCACCAATCAGGGTATCAATACCCGCGCCGCCATCGAGGATGTTGTTTGCATCGTTGCCAGTAAGTGTATTGGCGAGTATGTTGCCTGTGAGGTTTAGCTTGGTGCTGCCTGTGTCTGAAGCGTTGAGATTCTCTAGGTTGGCGCCGATAGTGAGCGTGGTGGCATTCAGGTGGTCATAATGGCCACGTAGTTGAACAGTGTCGTTACCAGAGCCTGGGGTGGCCGCCTCAGTGATCGTATCTTGCAAGGCAACCCTGAAATTAGCAGCTGAGTTACCAGTTTGGACAAGGTCGACAACGTACGTATCATTGCCAATGCCGCCAGCCAGCTTATCGATACCGTTACCACCATCAAGCACATCCTCTCCAGCGCCCCCGATGAGGCTATCATTCCCATCAGCACCATTGAGTGTGTTATTGGCATCATTACCAGTAATCGTATTGTTAATACTATTACCTGTACCGTTGATAGCATCTACTCCAGTCAATGTGAGGTTTTCGACATGATTAGTCAGGGTGTAGTTGACGCTTGCTTTAACAAGGTCTATGCCTTCATCCAGACTTTCCACTACTTCATCATTTTCACCATCTAAGATATAAGTGTCGTTACCTTTGCCACCGATAAGGGTATCAGTGCCGCCTTTACCATCGAGGATGTTATTGCCAGCGTTGCCTGTAATGACATTATTTAAGTCATTACCGGTCCCATTAATAGCAGCTGTACCAGTTAGAGTAAGGTTTTCGACATGATCGCTTAAGGTATAACTAATGCTGGCATTAACCAAGTCTGTACCACCGGCGTTCAGAATGGTCGTCTGTGTTTGCACCGACACAAGCCGCACTTCTCCTGTCTCAAGATTTTTGATGAAAGTGTCTAACACCGCTGGGTTGTTGTCACCGCTGACGAGGTTGTTCGAGGTGCTATCGAAAATAACGAATTTTCCATTGGCCGAAAATCTTGCATTGTAGGATTCACTAGATACCTGTTGATTACTTGAGCTAGTGGATACTCTTTGAATGACACTGGTTTGCAGGTCTTTTATAAAAATATCAGAAGCCCCATTCGTGTCGTTTGCAATCAGGTTGCTGGCGCGGCTTTCAAACAAGACATAGCGACCATCGGCAGAAATGGATGCGTTCTCACTGTTGCCATTGCCCTCTATCCCAGTCGCGCTAGTTGAAACGCGCTGAATAGCCCCAGTAGTCATGTTTTTAAGGAAAATATCGACATAGGCGTTATCGTTTGTAGGCAGTAGATTCGTTGCTGAGCTTTCAAAAGCCACCAAATTGCCATCTGTCGAAATGGATGCATACCAGCTTCTGTTATTCCCGACAGTGCCACTTGCGCTACTTGACACCAGTTTTGTTTCATTGGTTAAAGTATCTTTCCAATAAACATCGATAGACGCGTTGGTATCTGCAGCAGACAGATTGGTTGCTGTGCTATGAAAGGTAAGGTAGCGTCCATTTGCAGAAATGGTACTTACCACCGCGCCATCATTATCTTTTACACCATTAGAGTTAGTAGAAACTAAGGTTGTTGTACCGGTGATCAAGTTTTTAACGAATATGTCAGACCTATGGTCTGTATCATCAGGGGTGAGATTAGAGGCGTAACTACTAAAACTGACAAACTTACCGTCTGCTGAGAATCTGGCGTTATCGTTGATGGCATCGGAATTTCCTAATTCACCACTACTACTGGTACTAATTAAAGTGTTTTCGCCAGTGTCCAGATTTTTAAGGTAAAGGCCTCTGTCGTGGTTGGCATTATCTGTATAGGATAGATAAAGCACGAATTTACCATCAGGTGAAATTGAGTGGGCAAAAGCTTCTGAATAGTCATTTACTTTAATCAAAACACCCGTTTGCATGTCTTTAACAAACACATCATAGGCTAAAATATTATTGCCAAAGTTGAACTCACTGTAACTATCAAATACGACAAAGCGACCATCGGCTGAAATCCCCGTGTTATTGCTGGAGTACTGCGTTTGGTAAGTTTGGCTGCTGACGTTATCAGCTAACTCTGTAATAGAGTCGCCGACATGATCGACAACATAAGTATCATTTCCATCGCCGCCGATCATGACGTCAGCACCTGCGCCGCCATTAAGAGTATCGTTGCCCGCCCCCCCTATGAGGGTGTTCGTAGCAGCGTTACCGATCAGAGTATTGCCCAGATTATTCGCTATAAGGTTTAATTTGGTTGAGCCTGTTGCAGAAGCATCGAGGATTTCGATGTTCGCCCATTGGTTATCCAGAATCAGTGTTGTGTCAGAGGTGAGAGTGCCACGCAATTTGACGGTATCTATGCCTTCGTTACTAGCATCAAATTCTGTGATCGAATCTTCGAACACTAAGGTAGAAACGCCACTCACGATTGTGGTCTTCAAATCTAACACATAAGTATCATTCCCCAGCCCGCCAATCAATGAATCACTACCGGCGCCGCCATCAAGCATATTGTCAGCAGCATTTCCTGTAAGAGTGTTGGCTAGAGTATTGCCTATGAGATTGAGTTTGGTCATGCCTGTGTCAGACGCATCTAGGTTCTCAAGGTTTGCACCCAAGGTTAGCGTAGTGAAAGTGGTCGGCTCAGTATGCACTCCACGCAATTTGACAGTATCTGTGCCTGAACCTGCAGCAGCAGTTTCAGTGATGGTATCTTGCGGAGCGACTTTGTAGTTGGCAGGCGTTGTACCAGTACGTACGAGGTCCACGATGTAAGTATCATCGCCAGCGCCACCGATAAGTTTGTCTACACCAGCCCCACCGTCAAGGGTGTCGTTGCCGGCAGCACCGTCTAGTGTGTCGTTACCGGCCCCGCCTTCTAAAACATTACTGACACTGTTTCCGGTAATTTTGTCGTTTCCACTGCCACCTATCGCGTTTTCGATCACAACGTTAAAGGCAATCGCAATGTTGTCTTTTTGGATAATATTGTTGTTAACGCCAACCTGAAATGCTTTGCCGAGTTGGCTAAATGAACCTGCTTCAAGGTTAATCACACCGCCAATCGACGATGCATATTTGATGGTGTCATTACCACCGCCATCCCAAATCGTCTGGTAGTAGCTTTGTGAAGATGAAAATTCATACATGGTGTCATCAGCGTTATAACTGTTATTAGCGCCGTATAAATGTTGAATGGCTAAAATGTCATACAACATGGGGGTGGTCGGATAGTATTCGTTCAACCCATCGAAATTGAGCCCTGGGCGGTCTGAGTAGCTCATGACGGTATATTGAATATAGTCAATATTGGTCGGCAACCCGATATCGCCTTCGTCTTCCGCAAACGAATGATCCAGACCTAGCGCATGCCCAATTTCATGCAAGCCCGCAAAATACCCCATGGCACCTGTTGCAAAATTATTACCGGGTTGATCAGGCTGGTTTTTGTTAAACCAGATATCACCACTTCTGGTATAGGGGAGAATATCAGAGTAGTCATACCAGATTGGGTCAACTGTGTAGGTATAAGCGTAAATATCCGGTGACATAGAACCATCGCTGGTAAAGCCAAAGCGGATATCGCCGACTGCACTAGGTGTTTCATTGACTTGAATAAAGTTAAGGTTCGCCACGTTGGCCCAAGCATTTAAAGCCAGCGACATGCCGTTTTGTTGGCTGCTGGTGAGTGGCGTGAGCGACACATAGTCTGGTGTGGTTTCTGACATCGGGTCAAAAACGCCATAACCATTAATAAAGTCTTGAGACCAATATTCGTTACTTCTTGAGGTTGGAAAGCTGTAGTAGACCGTGGCAGAACTGCCAACAGGCCCACCCCATTTGTTACCCAGTAGTAAAACGTTAACGTAAGAGTTGCTTGAGCTTGAACTAGCGTCAAAGATGGAGATTTCACTGGTGGTATCTGGGGTAGGGGCGGTCATGTAATCTTATATGGAGCAAAGCTCGTGTAATCAATCTTATGCGATGGCGTAGCGCTCAGCTCCACCACATGAGAGTGATCTGGTTTTCAATTTAGATATAACGAATATTGCTGAAAACTTTGCAATCAGGCGCATTAAAACGGCATTCACGTTTTGTGAGCCTGATTGACCGATTTATCCAATCAGCAAGGTTTGATTTGTAATCAACTGACCAATCAGTTCAGCTTCTGTTGTTGTTCCACTACCGGTAAATAAATTGGTATTAGATAACACAATGCGCGCATCTTCCTCTGTTGCGTTATACGCGCCGCCGGTAAAGTTTCCGGTTGAACTGATACGGATATGCGTGGCACTGCCTTGCATTACGATATCAATGTAATCAAAGATATTACCAGCCGACTCACCTGTCAGCAGATCTCTCAGGTCAAGTTGGTCGCCTTGTGTAAGTGAAAAATCAGTGATTGTGTCTGTGCTGTTGGATATATTTCCAGCAGAACCTAAATCGTCGGCACCCCACTTAAATACGTCTGCGCCCAATCCGCCTTTTAGCGTGTCATTACCCAGCCCGCCAATCAAGATGTCGTTGCCAGCACCGCCATCAAGGATGTTATTAGCATCATTGCCCGTGATTGTATTTGCGAGCGCATTGCCAGTGAGGTTGAGCTTGGTTGTGCTTGTTAATGAAGCATCGAGGTTCTCAAGGTTTGCACCCAAGGTAAGGGTAGTGAAGGTGGTTGGGTCAGTAGAACCTCCACGTAATATCACCGTATCGTTACCTGAG
>Ga0066478_1000103_pt1 | contig 38524 bp, 37 predicted proteins | sample LakWasM116_HOW13_2_FD_59559 | JGI IMG/M metagenome (GOLD analysis project Ga0066478, IMG submission 59559) | Freshwater sediment methanotrophic microbial communities from Lake Washington under simulated oxygen tension - Sediment Metagenome 116_HOW13 | ecosystem: Environmental > Aquatic >... | reverse complement strand
GGCGATACCAGCACCAACGACAGCTTGATGATGATGGCAACGCGCCTAGCTGGTAACGTAGAAATCACAGAACAAAGTGCAAACTTTACAGCGCTGCGCGATGCACTTACGAATGTTGCGGTTGAACTAGCGCAAGCCATTGTACGCGACGGTGAAGGTGCTACCAAGTTTATGACAGTACAAGTAGAAGGCGGAAAAGACGAGGCAGAATGCCGCAAAGTGGCGTATGCCATTGCGCACTCACCGCTCATTAAAACCGCATTCTTTGCCTCTGACCCTAATCTAGGGCGTATTCTGGCCGCCATTGGTTATGCAGGTATTGATGACTTAGACGTCAACAATATGGAACTGTATTTGGGTGATGTGCTTGTTGCCGAAAAAGGAGGTAGAGCCGCCAGTTATGAAGAGGCGCAAGGTGCTGCCATCATGAAAGAGTCGGATATCTTAGTGCGCGTAGTACTCAACCGCGGCAATGCAAACGTCACCATCTGGACCTGTGATTTTAGCTATGACTACGTCAAAATCAACGCCGACTATCGGTCATAAAGCGCGACTCAATGAACAATACAATAGAACACTTAATTACGCGTGCAGAAAGCTTGATTGATAAGCTGGAAACATTATTACCTGCTGCAAATGCGCCTATAGATTGGTCGGCTATCGCTTGGCGTTGGGTGGCCAAACTAGGCAAAGGTGAATTGCAGGCCATCTCGCATCCGCATATCATTCGATTAGAGAATATTCTGTTTGCTGATCGACAAAAAAAGGAAGTGGTACGCAATACGCGCCAGTTTTTACAGGGTTTACCGGCCAATAATGTGCTACTGACTGGTGCGCGCGGCACAGGCAAGTCTACCTTGGTCAAGGCATTGTTAACGGAATTTTCTGCAGCAGGCTTACGCTTGATTGAGGTGGAGCGTCACGATTTGACGCACTTGGCCGAGATTGTCAGCTTGCTTCGTGACCGTCCAGAAAAGTTTATTATTTTTTGTGATGACCTCACCTTTGAGGCCAATGATGAAGGCTATAAAGCACTTAAAGTGGTATTAGATGGCTCGATTGCCAACACCTCAGACAATGTGCTGGTATATGCCACTTCCAACCGAAAAAACTTGATGCCTGAAATGTTTGCCGACAATCTGCCCGCGCGCTACGCCGATGGTGAAATCCGCCCCGGCGATACGATAGAAGAAAAAACCGCGCTAGCCGAACGCTTTGGCTTATGGCTGAGTTTTTACGCATTTGACCAGGATGAGTATTTGCACATTGCTGCCAACTGGTTGAACACGTTTGATATTGCATTTGATGAGGAGGCACGGCTTGCTGCCTTGGATTTTTCACTGACCCGCGGCGCGCGCAGTGGTCGTGTCGCCTACCAGTTTGCGCGTGATTATGCGGGCAAGCGCAAGTTAACGCCAGTGCATGACTAAACCGCTATGACTAAAGTCGTGCAAGTCGCCGTCGCCATTCTACAAAAAACGAATGGCGATTTTTTATTAGCCAGCCGACCACAGGGCAAAGGCTGGGCTGGCTGGTGGGAGTTTCCCGGTGGCAAAATTGAGCAAGGAGAAGCGCCTGAGCATGCGCTTGCGCGTGAGTTACAAGAAGAGCTAGGCGTGACGCCAACAGCTGTTCAACCATGGATAACGCGCCGTTACGATTACCCAGCTACCCACGATGCCAGCGCCAAAACCGTACTGCTCCATTTTTTCTTTGTCACCGCTTGGCAAGGTGAGGTCATGCCGCTAGAAGGACAATCCCTGTCCTGGCAATCTCCGCAACATGTACAAGTGAGCCCGGTATTACCAGCGAATGCGCCTATTATGCATGCGCTGGCTTTGCCCACTATATATGCAATTTCCAATATAGCAGAAATGGGAAAGCCGCAATTTATGCGCGTATTGGCGCATGCGCTAGACCAAGGTTTGCAGCTTATTCAAATTAGAGAGAAACAGTTAACACGTGATGCACTTTCTACTTTGTCACAAGAAATACTGGCCCTGTGTGCCCCGTATCAAGCAAAAGTCATGATCAATACAGACATTGCGCATGCAAGACAACTCGGCGCACACGGGGTCCATTTAACCAGCCGTGATTTAATGCAGTTACAGCAAAGACCAGCACACTTGTTAGTAAGCGCTTCTTGTCACAACCCATTAGAGTTAGCGCATGCTGCTGCATTAGGGTTGGATTTTGTGGTGCTGTCGCCAGTGCTCGCCACATTAAGCCACCCTGATGCACCCCCAATCGGTTGGGAGACGTTTGCACATTGGATTCAACACTATGCGTTGCCGGTGTATGCCCTAGGTGGCATGACCAGCCAACATCTAAGCAAGGCATTACAAAGTGGTGCACGTGGAATTGCCATGCAGCGTGGTGCATGGCTAGCTGATTAAAATCAACCAGTTGTGATTAATTGACTTCTTTGATGGGTAGCGTAACGCTTTGGTGCGTGATGTTATCTGCTTGATCTTTAAAACAGAGCTTTAGCGTGACTGTTTCACCTGCTTTAAGTGGTTTTTGCAAACCAAATAGCATTAAATGAAAGCCGCCCGGCGCTAGCTTTTCCGGTGTGTTCGGCTGCAAAGCCAACACATCTAATTTGCGCATTTTCATCACACCATTACTCATGGTCATGCTGTGAATTTCCACTTCATCCGCGCTGCTGCTTTCAACATACACCAGCTTCGCCGGCTGTGCACTCTTGAGCGTCATGTAAGCGGCACCTACTTTTTGCCCCGGCGCAGTGGCTCGCACCCATGCCTCTGAAATAGCCACATCAGCCAATGCAATATGACTTACGGTTAACAGCAGCATAACAAATAAGGATGATTTGAACGGATGCTTCATTTCACTCGACTCTCTAACAACACAAATTGGGGAAGACTACTGATATCAAGACTATCAAACATAGACAAAATTCAATTTGAATGTTGGTCTTCATCCAATTCCGGTGGCGTGTTATCCGGAATGCGAAAACGCTCATTGGCCCAATCGCCGAGATCTACCAATTGACAACGTTTGGAGCAAAATGGTCGATATGGGTTTTCGGGGCTGAATTCTGCTGGCTGCCCACACTGCGGACAATTGACTAAACGCTTTTTGGATGTATCTGACACGACTTACTCACACTCACTTTAAAACTAGAAATTACAAATGACCATGGCAAACTCAACATCATGGTCACATTGTTTGGGTTTTTGCACAAAATCCAAGCTGTTAAAACGAATGTTGATGGCGTATTTATTGGCACTGACCTCAGGGAAGCAAGGAGAGTCTTCCACTTCAATTCTTAATAACTGCGCAGGTCTCACACCGCCTAGCAACTGCTGAAATGCACCTTGACGTGCGACGTGTTTAATTAACTCACCACTGCCTCGAAGAATCTGCAGAATGGTTTGGATGGCTTGATGCATCGGCATCAGGCGTGATAGCCAGGTTTCAAAATCTTTACGCCTACGCTCCTCACCCAAATACAACCAATGATGATAAGACGGCAAATCAAACTCACATACACCACCTGGAATATTGGCGCGTTGCTTAATGCTCATTAGCCAATCATTCTCTCGTAACGCCTGGCCTAGCTTGAGCGTATCACCTCGTAACGCAAGTGCGCTTTTCTCTAGACTAGCAATCGTGGTGTTTAAAGCCTCTTCTGCAATATTGGGGTTACCGCGCAAATGTTGCAGATGGGATTTTTGACGTTCTAGCTCTTGCAGCAAATCCATTTTCAAGTCTGCGCGATCAATAATATCGAGCATTTGCAGAATGGAAATCAGAGCGGCGTGATGGTTGAATTCGTGCCCTACATTGACATGATGCAGCACTTTAGTGAACAAATCCTCTAGGCGAAGATAAGTTCTGATACGCTCATTAAATGGAAATTCGTAGCTAGACACGATAGGGTATTAAGTCAGCTTACTTATATTTGTAAATTGCAGTGAATTATCAGATTTATTTGCTAACTATGCAAGTATTAATGTAATTTTTATGAAATTGATAAATATTTTCTTCAAATTCTGCCAGACCTGCGTTGTTGGTGATGATGGTATCTGCCATTGCAATTCTGCTTTGGCGTGACGATTGTGCATCGATAATTTGCTGTGCTTCGTGCGCACTCAATCCACTGCGTTCCATCACGCGCGCTAATTGCAATGATTCGTCACAATCAATCACCAGAACATGGTCAATATACGGCAAATAGCGCTGGCTTTCTTGCAACAGCGGAATGGCCAACACCACATAAGTCGAGGTCTCTAACGCTGCAAGTTGTTTTACGGCCTCATCGAAAATCGCTGGATGCATGATGGCGTTCAATTTGACTCTGGCATCTGGTTGCGTAAATATCAGTGCACGCATCAGCGGCCGATTCAACGCCCCCTCCTCCGTGATAAATTCGCTACCAAACTCAGTAGCAATCTGCGGCACTAACGCGCCTCCTGCTGCAGTGAGTGTGTGCGCAATGACATCTAAATCGACGATCGGTACACCTAGGCTACTCAGCATTTGTGTGGCGATACTTTTACCGCTACCGATGCCCCCTGTCAGTGCAACTGTTTTCATGCATGCACCAATCGTATGCTTACGCTACTTTACTAAGTACAAAGCAGCGAGAGATTGCCCGTAAAACAATGCGGCCATCCCACCCAAGGCTAAAAATGGGCCAAAAGGAATTGCTGTCTGACGGTCTTTATTTTTGAACACAATCATACCAATGCCGACCACAGCGCCAATCACAGAGCTGAGCAGAATAACTGCGGGTAATAACTGCCAGCCAAACCATGCGCCAAGCGCGGCCAACAGTTTGAAATCGCCATAGCCCATGCCCTCTTTACCAGTGACGAGTTTAAATAGCCAGTAGATAGACCAAAGAATCAAGTAGCCGGCCATGGCACCGATGACAGCTGACGACAAACTGACGAAACCGTTGTTTAAATTGAACAACAGCCCCAGCCACAGCAGCGGCAAGGTGATGTCATCCGGCAGTAATTGTGTATCAAAATCAATACAAGTTAACGCAACCAAAGCAAACACAAACACCCATGCAAACAAGGTAGTAGCGCTATAGCCATACTTTACGGCAACTGCACCAATCAACGCGCCGGTGACAGCCTCCACTATTGGGTAACGTGCACTGATAGGGGCTTTACACTGACGACACTTTCCTTTTAGAAACAAGTAACTCACCACAGGGATGTTCTCCAGTGCAGTGATGTTGTGCTGGCATTTGGGGCAAGCGGAGCGCGGTGTCACTAGATTATACTTAGCTTGCTCTGGCGCATCTTTTCCTTGTAATTCAAGGCAGTTAGCATGCCATTCGCGCTCCATCATGATAGGTAAACGGTGAATCACCACATTAAGAAAACTACCAACTAACAGGCCAAATACGACAGAAAGCGTGATAAAAAATGCAGGTTCGGCACGCAACAATTCCGAAATAGGCGCAAAAATTTCAAACATAATGACCTTATGGGTGATGTAAACTTTTGCCATCATCGCATCGTTAATATATGTGTGCAATATCGAAAATGATTTTGGTGTAAAAATTGCTAGTTCAATATTGCAAGACTCTTGAATAGTACTTAACAGTCACCACATAATAGATGTAATTGAAGCAAAGGACTCTTGATGACAAACGACAATAAAGTATTCGATAGAACGCAAATTGACAAAACACAAGTTGAGCTCAATCAATTTGAGCACCCCGCATGGGATGAACCCATCATTTGTCGCGTAGAAGTGGATTTGCCAGGCTGGTTAGCCCAACTGACTGGTGATCGCTCTTGGGAAATTTATGGTGAAGACGAAGAGGAAACCTGCATTAGTTTTATGATGCGTCAAAAGCAAGGTTCAGAGCACCACGTGATTAAACATAACGCATTGAAACAAGCAGAGGTCACCTTGTATCACAATGGGTACGCTGTGGTGGATGTAGATGGCGAAGCGCTATTTGATGGTTCCCTGACTACCGGTACTAGCGAGTGCGCGCACTTAAGCTATTACCATGCAACAGGCGAGCAAATCATGTTGAATTAACAGATGTTTAGCTAAGCTAAACAATATACGGCTTACCAGCGATGCTGGTAAGCCGTTTTTATATCTTAATTAATATTTGCTTAATATTGACGTGTAACTGAAAATTCGGCCAACTCAACCAACGCACGCTGGTGTTGGTTCTGCGTAAAAGGAGCAATCGCCTCACAGGCCAGATCCGCCTCTTTTCTTGCTACATTACGCACATACGCCAATGCACCGGTTGATGTTAACACTTCCATCACTGCTTCCATTTGCGTCAAATCCCCTTGGCTAATCGCCTCTTTGACAAGCGTTGCCTCTGCAGCCGTACCATGCTGAATGGCATACAGCAATGGCAACGTCGGTTTTCCTTCTGCCAAATCATTGCCTAGCTTTTTACCGATTTGTGCCGGGTCACCGCTTAAATCCAGCACATCATCAATCAATTGAAATGCTGTGCCTAAACGCATGCCGTACTCGGCCAAGCCTTGCTCTTGTTGACTGCTTGCGCCACTCATCACCGCACCCAAACGTGTTGCCGCCTCAAACAGTTTGGCCGTTTTAAAGTGTATGACCTTTAGATAATCCTGCTCGGTAATGTCTGCTTTACGCACATTCAGCAATTGCAACACTTCACCTTCAGAAATCGTATTGGTGGCCTCTGCTAGAATTTCCATCACCCGCATATTTTGTAGCTTGACCATCATTTGAAACGCACGTGAATACAGAAAATCACCCACCAGCACACTGGCCGCGTTACCAAATACATGGTTCGCTGTGGATTTTCCGCGGCGTAAATCAGACTCGTCCACGACATCATCGTGAAGCAATGTTGCGGTATGGATAAACTCAACAATCGCAGCCAAATGATGGTGCTCAGCACGGATACCTTGGAACATATTGGCAGACAACAGCACCAACGCAGGGCGCAAACGTTTGCCACCACTATGGATAATGTATTCGGAGACTTGATTAATGAGCGGGACTTCGGAATGCAGCGACTGACGGATTACCGTATCGACTACGTTCATGTCGGTTGCGATATTGGTTTGAAATGAATTGAAAGCCACGGATGCGTCAACAATAAAGGTTCTAAATTACGCTGATTGCACAATGATCAGTTGCCATGATTTAGGTGAATGTGCGTTTTTGACTAAAAACAACGCTCAAACAATCACTTAACAAGGTTGGCTTTACTCAGCAAAGTGCGCATATTATCACGATTTAACCCTATGCGCATTAGTCATTGCCACTTCTCCAATGCATTAAAAAGGGGTAACATGAAATCGTCTGAAAGCGCTATTTTTGAGTGCATTTGCTAAGGAGTGAGTGATGATAAGAAGTTATTACATTGATTACCCGCAGGAACATATCGAAGGACAAGCCCATCGCTATCGTTGCCTTTTTTGCAAACAGGAAACCACCGCGATTAATGGTCATTTAGAGGGGCACGCCACGACCTGTACCTACCGTCTGCAAATGGAAAAAGCTGGGTTTGAATGCCAGCACAGTGATGCAGCCACACCAATGACAGAAGCAGACGATTACGATTAAGAAGAGAGGGCTATCGTTTTCAATACGTAGCAACCTCTCTCTTATAGCCTTTAGTGTTTTAGGAATACACGCACTTGTTTAGGTTGCAAGTATACCTGCGACCCTTCAATCAGTTGCAGTTGCAAGAATCGCTCCCTGGTCAACTCAGCCTCAATAATGCGTTCATCATCTTGGCGTTGTAGCTCCAACCTCACCAGCGGGCCTAGGGAGTGGATATAGTTCACCGTGGCAGAAAAACTAGGAGCGCCATTGGGCTCTTTGAGCACTTCAATATCATGTGGACGGATATAAGCCAACGCTGCGGCATCATCGACAGACTGATGCTCCACGCTATCCACCGTGACCTCATTGATGCTTGCACGCCCCTTGTTAACACGGCTTTCAAACTCATTCACATTGCCCAAGAATTGATATACGAACGGCGATGCCGGTTGATCGTACACTTGCTGTGGTGAGCCAATTTGTTCTACCTTGCCATGGTTCATGACCACGATTCTATCGGCCACTTCCAGTGCTTCTTCCTGATCATGCGTCACGAATACGCTGGTAATGTGTAATTCGTCATGCAGCCTGCGCAACCAACGACGTAAGTCTTTACGCACTTTTGCATCTAAGGCGCCAAACGGCTCGTCCAACAACAACACTTTGGGCTCCACCGCCAAAGCACGCGCTAAGGCAATACGCTGACGTTGCCCGCCAGAAAGTTGTGGAGGATAACGATCGGCTAGCCAGTCCAACTGTACCAACCCCAGCAACTCACGTACACGGCGACGAATCTCCGCTTCTGATGGCCGCGTGGCTTTAGGGCGAACGCGCAAGCCAAACGCCACGTTTTCAAATACAGTCATGTGTCTGAACAACGCATAATGCTGGAACACAAAACCAACCTGCCGCTCACGCACATTTTTATCTGTGGTGTCATCGCCATGAAACGCAATGCGCCCATCGTCTGCGGATTCCAAACCGGCGATAATTCTTAGCAACGTTGTTTTACCGCAGCCTGATGGCCCAAGTAATGCCACCAACTCACCAGAAGGCACATTGAAATTGATATTCTGTAAGGCGTGAAATTTGCCAAACTGTTTGCTGATATTGTTAATTTCAATACTCATATTTGCATTTCCCTATTTAATCCAGTTGTGCCCAGTTGGGTGCGTGTTGTATCCAATGACCGAAAGCATTAGCCGTTCGCTTCTTTCTCAAACTCAGCCGCATTCTTGGCAGACTGCCACTCAACAAATGTTTTGAGCGCCAACGTCACTAGTGCCAGCAACGCCAGTAGCGATGCCACAGCAAAGGCCGCTGCATATTGGTACTCGTTATATAAAATTTCCACGTGTAATGGCATGGTATTGGTCATACCGCGGATATGACCAGATACCACAGACACCGCGCCAAACTCGCCCATGGCACGTGCGTTGGTTAAAATCATGCCGTACAGCAATCCCCACTTGATATTCGGCAGAGTCACACGCCATAAAATCTGCCAACCAGATGCGCCCAATACCAGAGCAGCCTCTTCTTCATCTTTGCCTTGTGCTTGCATTAATGGAATCAGCTCACGTGCCACAAAGGGGAAGGTCACAAACACTGTGGCCAACACAATGCCGGGGATTGCAAAAATCACCTTCATGTCGTTGTCTATCAACCACTCGCCAAACCAGCCTTGCAAGCCAAAGATCAGCACATAAATCAACCCGGCGACCACTGGTGAAACAGCAAACGGCAAATCGATCAATGTAATGAGGACACTCTTACCTCTAAACTCAAACTTAGCAATGGCCCATGCTGCGGCTACCCCAAACACTAGATTCAGCGGCAAGGCAATGGCCGCGGCAATCAAGGTGAGCCAAATCGCAGAGAGTGCATCTGGGTCAATCAAGGCACTAAGATAGGTGTCCCAGCCTTTACGCAGCGCCTCTGTGAACACAGCCGCCAGTGGCACAAACAAAAACAAAGTTAAAAATGCCAAGGCACTCGCAATCAGCGTCCAGCGAATCCATGCGGGCTCTGAAGTCGCGCGGCGATGCGCCACCTTGGTCTGATAGCGTACGTGTTGTGTAACGGTAATAGCGGTCATGAAACTTCCTATTCAATTGCTTCGGCGTTACGGCGGCTACTCCACCACTGCAAACCATTAATTGCGAGTAATAACAGAAATGAAATCAGTAGCATCACCACCGCCACCGCAGTCGCGCCGGTATAGTCATATTGCTCAAGTTTGGTGATGATAATCAGTGGCGTAATTTCCGATACCATAGGCATATTGCCTGCAATAAAAATCACCGAGCCATATTCACCAATGGCACGTGCAAAGGCCAATGCAAACCCAGTCATGAGTGCTGGCAACAGTGCAGGGAAAATAATCTTGTAAAACGTTTGCCAACGATTAGCGCCCAAACTGGCAGCGGCCTCTTCGGTTTCGCTTTCCAAATCCTCTAATACTGGCTGCACGGTACGCACGACAAACGGCAAACCAATAAATGTCAGCGCAATCACCACACCCACTGGAGTAAACGCCACATGGATGCCGTTAGGTTCTAAAAAGCTACCAATCCAGCCATTTTTGGCATAGACCGCAGTTAAGGCAATCCCAGCCACAGCCGTGGGCAAGGCAAATGGTAAGTCGACCAAAGCATCAATGAATTTTTTGCCAAAGAAATCATAACGCACCAATACCCAAGCAGTAAGCAACCCAAATACAGCATTGATAGAAGCGCCAATAAACGAAGCGCCGAAGGTGAGTTTGTAAGAAGCCATGACGCGCGGCGCAGTCACCACATGCCAAAACTCAGAAAAACTCAGCTCTGTCGTTTTAATTAAAGCAGCAGAGAGTGGGATGAGTACAATCAAACTCAGGTACAGCAGTGTGTATCCTAGCGAAAGGCTGAACCCCGGTAAGACATTGGTTTTTTTGGACATAGTTTTTTTAATTGATGTAGGCGAAGGCAATATAACAAACTCTTTTATAACAATTAAATATTTATTTTTTATAACAATATTCAGTTTAATTATATTGATGTCGTTACGCGACCTGTTGTGCGAATTGTCGTTTAATCACTTCAGATGTACTGAGATGCCTGGCCGAGCTTGGGTGGCCAAATAAATACCCTTGAATTAACGTCGCACCGGCATCTACAGCCACATGCAACTGGGAGGAAGTTTCTACGCCGGTAATAATGGGCTTTGCCCCTAGCGTTTGTACAAAGTGCACCAAGCCAAACAACGCTTTACGCACCAAGGGGTCATGTTCAGCTTGCTGAATCAACTGTAAGTCAAATTTAACGTAATCAGGGGCGATTTTCCATAAGCGGCTAACAAACGAATTGGCACTGCCAAACCGATCAATCGCAATCTTATAGCCACGGTCTTGATAGTTTTGAATGGCGGCAGCTAGTTGCTGCTCATATACAGCCAGCTCTGTGTCTTGTTTAAACGTATCAAAATCACGCACCTCAATCACAACTCGCTCTGTCGATACCGCGTGATCATGCAAAATGCGTTCAAATACTTTACCGTGCTCATTCACGCGCATTAGCAAACTAGGATGCACATTTAAAAACAGCAAGCCATTTTCTTTAAAAATCTCGTGATAATTCAGTACATGCAGGGCCCTGCTAACGCGATCAAGCTTCACCAACTTGTCTGATTTATCGGCATAGGTAAATGCAAAATCCGGGGTGACTTCTTGAATATTGCCCAACTTGGGCCTGAGTAAAGCCTCATGTCCATGAAAGTCTCCCGACTGGATATCATAAATCGGCTGAAAAGCAGAGGCCAAATGCACGCCTGCAAACTCACTGGTATATTCACCGGTTTGATTGGCTTCCAAGTTAAAGTCATCCAACTCCAATAACAGAGATGACTTTAACTTTTCGCCTAACGCCGCTAGGCGCGCTTTACTTTGTTTTCCACTTTGCGACATACGCTTTACTCTACTTCTCTACATCATTCCTGATTAATACTACTTTTGATAAATCTGGTCGAAAATCGCGCCATCGGCAAAATGCGTTTTCTCGGCATTGGCCCAACTGCCAAACAACTCTTCTACTTTAAAGAGTGAGATCGCATGAAAATCAGCTTGATGTTTTGCTGCCACTGCAGCGACTTGTGGACGCAGATGGTGATGCACAGCAATGGTCTGACCTTGTTCTGAGTAGTGGAAGTCTAAATATGCTTGCGCAACCGCACGTGTTTTCTTCTTATCCACGACTTTATCGACCAAGGCCACTGGATTCTCTGCCAAGATACTTAACGGTGGATACACCACTTCAAACTTGTCTGCACCTAACTCTTCTTGAATCAGAGTGACTTCATTTTCAAACGTCAGCAATACATCACCAATTTCACGTTGGGCAAAGGTAGTAGTCGCACCACGGCCACCAGTATCTAGCACTGGTACGTTTTTGAACAAGCTAGCAACGAACGCTTTCGCCTCTGCATCGCTACCGCCTTTTTTAAGCACATAGCCCCATGCAGCCAAATAACTATATTTGCCATTGCCCGAGGTTTTAGGGTTAGGGATAATCACTGACACATTGGCTTTCACCAAGTCGTTCCAGTCTTTAATCTTTTTAGGGTTGCCTTTACGCACCAAAAAGACAGAGGTTGAGGCGGTTGGCGCACTCTCATTGGGTAAACGCGCTTGCCAATCTTTAGGAATCAATTTACCGCGCTCATACAAGATATCAATATCCGGTGAGCGGTTCATGGTAATGACATCTGCAGGCAAGCCATCCACGACCGAGCGTGCTTGTTTGCTGGAGCCACCATGCGATTGTTTGATACTGACGGTCTCGCCGGTTTTCTCTTTCCAATACTTAACAAATGCTGGATTGAGCTCTTTATAAAACTCGCGCGACACATCATAAGACACATTCAAAAGCTCTGTGGCTGCGAACGCCAAGCTTGGCAATGCCAATAAAACAAGACTTAGATACCGCATGCATTACACCCCTTAAATTCCCATAAGGTGCTCAATATAAACAACCATCAAAATAATGTAAAAGAATATAAAATTATATATTTATAATAAAATTGTATAAATAAACTAACACTTTTTTACTTAATTTTAGGGTTTTTAGCGTATATTAGGCCCTTATTCGTCAATTGCTGACCAGACAACTGGAAGCCAGTGCGCCTAACTTAGGCCGCTGGCTTTTTTTATGCCTGTCGCTTTAGATTGCAACAGATACGAGAGGACATAATGACGCAACCACTTAACCAAACATTAGGCATTGCAGACATTGTGAGTGAGTTACGTGAAGTACGCCTCACCTCGCTGGAACACCGCCACCGCCGTAACAATCCACCTAAACTGCCTTCTAGAAAATCTTTGCAATCCATTGTCGATGGCTTGTCTGCAGCGCTGTTTCCCAACCGTTTGGGCATGCCTGATCTACAAGAAGATGGTATTGATTATTTTGTTGGCCATACGCTAGACACGGCCTTACGTGATTTGTATGTACAAGTACAACTGGAACTCCGCTACGCATCCGATACTGAGCATTCCAAAGCACCAAGTAACACGACAGCACTAGACAAAGTACGCATATTCTCACAGCAATTGCCGCATATTCGTACGGTGCTGGATACCGATTTGAATGCAGCATTTGAAGGCGATCCTGCGGCACGTAGTTTGGATGAAGTGCTGGTGTGCTACCCGGGGATTGCTGCCATCATTCATTACCGTTTAGCGCATGAGCTACACAAACTGGGCCTGCCGTTGATTGCGCGGATTATCTCTGAAGTTGCGCACTCTGCGACTGGCATTGATATCCACCCTGGCGCCACGATTGGCAATGGATTCTTTATTGATCACGGCACGGGTGTCGTCATTGGTGAGACAGCGATTATTGGTCGCCACGTGCGCCTATATCAGGCCGTGACGTTAGGTGCAAAACGCTTTCCTACCAATGCACAGGGCCATCTCATCAAAGGCGATGCCAGACATCCGATTGTAGAAGACGATGTTGTGATCTATGCCGGTGCGACGATTTTAGGACGCATCACGATTGGTGCGCATTCTGTGATTGGCGGCAATGTATGGCTGACCAAAAGCGTGCCGCCCAACAGCAATATTACCCAAGCACAAACACAAGATGTGGCCAATGCCACGCCACAACCATCTAACGCAACTTAGATAACGTAGCTTAAGCAATCAAAATAGTAATCAAAATTTTTAACAGGAGAACACAATGACTGATATTCATCAAGCACACACCGCCCTAGGTGATGTTGCTGCACGCACGCTATCGAATGCGACCAAAACCGTACCCATGATGGGTACGATTACCCCTCGCTGGTTAGTGCATTTATTGCACTGGGTGCCAGTGGAGGCAGGTATCTATCGCGTCAATAAAGTCAAAGACCCAAGTGCAATTGAAGTCGACTGCTCGGCTAAAGATGAGCGTGAGATTCCTGCGACTTTTGTGGATTATGAAGAGTGGGGCCGAGAGTATGTGCTGAATGCTGTGAATACTGCAGTGGACGTGCATACCCGCGTTTCTGATTTATATAGCAGCCCGCATAACCAAATTAAAGAGCAATTACGCCTGACGATTGAAACTGTAAAAGAGCGTCAAGAGAGCGAACTCATTAATAACAAAGAGTACGGTTTATTGCACAACATCGTCGACAGCCAAAAAGTGAAATCCAGAACAGGCTACCCTACACCTGATGATTTAGATGAGTTATTGGCTAAAGTATGGAAAGAGCCAGCGTTCTTCTTAGCACACCCTCAAGCCATTGCGGCATTTGGTCGCGAATGCACACGCCGCGGTGTACCTCCACCAACCGTTGCATTATTCGGCTCACAATTTATCACTTGGCGCGGCGTACCGCTGATTCCTTGCGATAAATTACGCATCACCAATGGCAAAACAAACATTTTGCTGTTACGCACAGGTGAAAGCCGCCAAGGTGTGGTGGGGTTATATCAACCTAACTTACCAGGCCAGCAAACCATGGGCTTATCTGTACGCTTTATGGGCATCAACCATAAAGCCATTGCTTCATACTTGATTTCTTTATATTGCTCATTAGCGGTATTGACCGATGATGCGATTGCCGTGCTAGAGAATGTAGATGTAGGCAACTACTATGACTATAAATAATCCACACGATTTGGCCTCCTATGAACCAGAGGCCATACTCGCAGCATTGCCGGGTGACCACCCGCGCATGGCAGCGGCGTTGGCGCTTGGTCGCGAAGCCAGCAATACCGGGCGCTTGGATGTGGCTGAACTCAGCCGTTTGGCCAATGAAATCTTTGCAGAAGGGTTTCCAGCTGGCTCACCGTTCAAGCAGCAGGAATCTTTTCCGTCTAATGCCTCGTTGAGCCATATTGCCAGTGACAGCGTGTTACCAAATACGCAGTCACCAGCGCTCCCTGATGGCGACTTACGCGCTGCACTAGAGAATAGTTTGGCTACGCAAGCGCTACCTAATCATGAAGCCTTGCACCCACAGCTTGCACGACCTATATCTACACAGCCTACATTTGCATTGCCTACATTTTCACAATTGGGGCTTGCACACCAGGTTGTAGACATTGATCAATTGCTGCTTGGCGCGGTAGATCCTTACCAATCTGAGCTAGCGCAGCTGTTTGGTAACAATGCATTGGCGGCTACGCCGCAAAGCGCGACTAGCCTTGCTTTGCCAGCTAGCGAGCAGTTACCGCTGTTACAAAATTCGCAGGCCTATTATTTTTTGGCGGAGACAGCTGCTCCAGCCACCAAATCCGTGCCTGCGTTTACCAGTGCACATCCCGCATTTGATGTGCATGCGGTACGCAAAGATTTTCCCATCTTGCGTGAATTGGTGAATGGCCGACCACTGATTTGGCTTGATAACGCAGCCACTACGCAAAAACCACAAGTGGTGATTGACCGCATCAGCCAGTTTTACCAGCATGAAAATTCTAATATTCACCGTGCTGCACATGCTTTAGCTGCGCGTGCAACTGATGCTTATGAAGAAGCCCGCGAAACCGTGCGACGCTTTATCAACGCGCCATCGGTGGATAATATTGTGTTTGTGCGTGGCACGACCGAGGCGATTAACCTAGTGGCCAAAACCTGGGGTAAAAAGCATCTGGGCGCAGGTGATGAGATTGTCATTTCGCACTTAGAGCATCACGCCAACATTGTGCCTTGGCAGCAACTTTGCCAAGAAACAGGTGCTGTGCTCAAAGTGGCTCCGGTGGATGACAGCGGCCAAATACTATTGGATGAGTACCAAAAATTACTGACCTCCAAAGTGAAATTGGTCTCGTTTACCCAAGTATCCAATGCCTTGGGCACTGTGACGCCAGCCGCAGAAATGATTGCGATGGCACAACGTGTGGGAGCAAAAGTATTGTTGGATGGGGCGCAGTCTGTATCGCACATGCGTACTGATGTACAAGCGCTAAATCCTGATTTCTTGGTGTTCTCCGGACACAAGATATTTGGGCCTACCGGTATTGGCGTATTGTATGGCAAGCAAGATGTACTTAACGACATGCCAGCATGGCAAGGTGGCGGCAATATGATTCAAGATGTGACCTTCGAAAAAACGGTCTATCACCAAGCGCCAGCCAAGTTTGAAGCTGGCACCGGCAACATTGCCGATGCAGTAGGGTTAGGCGCTGCATTGCAATATGTTGAACGTATTGGCATTGAAAATATTGCCCGGTACGAGCACGCATTGCTTGAGTACGCCACGCAAGCAATGAGCCAAATCGACGGTATCCGCTTAGTGGGTACTGCGCAAGACAAAGCCAGCGTATTGTCGTTCCAGCTCAGAGGTTATCAAAGTGAAGAAGTAGGTGCCGCATTGAACGAGGAAGGCATTGCTGTGCGTTCCGGGCATCATTGTGCACAACCTATCTTACGACGCTTTGGTTTGGAAACCACAGTGCGTCCATCTCTAGCGTTTTACAACACCACAGCTGAAGTAGATGCCATGGTGCGTGTATTACGCAAGTTGTCCTCTGCACGTTATGTCGCCTAGTTTTATCTAAGCGATCATGCAAAAAAGGCTCAATCATCATGATTGAGCCTTTTTTATGTCCAAAATTAAAGTGAACTGAGCGCTTGCGAGAGCGCAACTAGATAATCCGTATTTTTTGTATCATGGTGTCCAGTTGCTTTGTGATAGGTTGTGGTGTGATACACAGCATTGGTGACAGCACGGACTTTCACAGCACGTGAAATTTCATGGCCTTGCTGATTAAAATAAATCACGGCGGGTAGCTGATCTTGGGCAAGGCCAAAACGTTTTAATTGCTGCTGAAAGCCCAGCCCTTCTGACGTAATAAATACGGGCGCGTAATAGCGATTACTTTCTACTTCGGTGAGCAGCTTATCGGTTAACGCGGTGGCATCCTCACCATGTGCGGCTATACCAAGAATAACGCCTTTACCACTTTGTTGAATTTTCGCGACTACGCGCTGCTCAATACTGGGCGAATTGGCAGGCTGGCCAACACTTTGTGCCGCCAGTAATATCCACGCCAAGATAAATACCGAGGCGCTGAGTATTGTTTTAAATTGTACGGATTGGAATGACATAGCAATCTCCTCACATCATGAATATTAAGGGGTTAGCTACATAGAATGAAGCTAAGTTAAACTAGACGACGATGAATGGTTGTAATGTCTTACGACATCCAGACAACACTGCGCTGTCTTGCCCTAGCTGTTTCATGAGATGTTCGCGTGCATGTGTGAGATTGGTGGCATAGACAATTTTCAATTGTCGCTTGCTAGCCGCACGCTTAATTGCGTAAGTGAATGAGTGGTTGATCCAAGAAGTGACCAACACCACTAATTCGGTATTCTGAGGGATTTTTTTGTGATGGTCCCCTGCCTTACGGCCAGACCAATGTTCAATATCATGATGACCATATTCGGAAACGATCTTTTTAAGACCATCAATCTGATCACCGCCTACGATTAATACTGTACTCATGATAAGAGTCTCCTAATAAGCCCGGACCGAATTGTGTTCGGAACCGGGCATGTCAATCTTAGCTAACTTATTGTTATTAAATAATCTTGTTATTAAATAATTTTTGTTACTTTACTTTTGATAGATCTCGTCAAACACACCACCATCGGCAAAGTGTGTTTTTTGCGCTTTTTGCCAGCCACCAAATACATCGTCAATTTTGATCAGGCTAATACTTGGGAATTGCTTCTCGTATTTTTTAGCCACAGATTCCAATGTTGGACGATAGTAGTTTTTAGCAGCAATTTCCTGACCTTCTTCAGAGTATAAGTACTCCAAATAAGCTTGTGCCACTGCACGTGTTTTACGTTTATCCACGACTTTATCAATCACAGTCACAGGCGGTTCTGCCAAAATAGAAAGCGTAGGCACGACGATTTCAAACTTGTCCGGACCTAACTCTTTTTGCGCTAAGAACGCTTCGTTTTCCCATGAGATCAATACATCACCAATACCACGTTCCACAAAAGTCGTCGTCGATCCACGTGCACCGCTGTCTAACACCGGCACGTTTTTGAAGATCTTCTTCACAAAGTCACGTGCTTTTGCATCGTCGTTATTGTTGTGTTTAAGCGCATAGGCATACGCTGCTAAATAATTCCAACGTGCACCACCCGATGTTTTCGGGTTAGGTGTAATGACAGAAATACCTGGTTTAGTTAAATCATTCCAGTCTTTAATGCCTTTAGGGTTACCTTTACGCACCAACAATACAATTGTTGAAGTGTAGGGTGAGCTATTGTGCGGTAAACGTTTTTGCCAATCTTTCGGAATCAACTTGGCTTTGGCACCAATTTCGTCAATGTCGTAAGAGAGTGCTAGCGTCACCACATCTGCGGCCAAGCCATCAATCACGCCACGTGCTTGCTTGCCGGAGCCACCGTGCGATTGTTTAATTGTCACGTTATCGCCAGTTTTTTCTTTCCAGTGTTTAGCAAATGCTGCGTTGTAATCCACATACAACTCACGGGTCGGGTCATAAGAGACGTTAAGCAAGCTAATGTCTGCTGCCCATGTTGCCAACGGCACAAATAATGCGCCAATCAGCAAGGTCTTTTTCAAAATATTTAATGTTTGCATTATGTTTTATCTTTCTCTTTGTACTTAATTAAGGCGCTTAATTAAAAGCCCAATAAAGTGAGTTCGGTGTAGAAGAAGTTTGAGCTATCTGAGCGATTTTGGTCAAAGGCAGTGCGATTCGCTGCCGTAGCACTTACCGCATCTTGTACAAAATCACCGGCCCAGAAATGCGCGTAGCCTAAGTTAAGCGAAGCATATTGATTCAGTGGGAAACGTACCCTTAAGTCATACTCTTTACCCAAATCTCTGCCAGACCTGCCACTTGCATCCTGTAAGTTGTTACCCGCAGCCCAACGGTCTGTCGCATCATCCAAGTGATACCAACTGAAGCCAGTGTCGACTTTTACGTTATCCAGGAAAGGGACTTTCGGATCAAACTCAACACGTACTTTGGCCGCACGGATATTGTTCATTTGCACATAGTCATTGTTGGACCAAGGGCGCGCAAACCCAAACAAGCGGTCAAAACCCTGCGCATCAGAAGTATCGGTATTGGTGTTGCCGCCTGATACATGGTCACCACTGGCAACGCCGTAAGAAGCACTTAAACGTGGTTTCCATGATTGCTTGGCGAAAGTGTAACCAATTTCCGCGTTATAGGCATAAGCATCATGATCGACAGTAATATAGCGGCCAGCGGCTACCGTTGTGCCGATAAAACGCTCTACATGCCCCCATTGTTTATTGTAAGCAGCATCGTAGTCCCACTGTGTGCCTGGAATCACGCCATATACGCGGATACCACCAGTGCTCACTTCCCGATCAATAGTCGCTCTTGCCTGCTGTATCGCAGTGTAAACAGTGCGATCGTTATACGCTGAGCCGTTACCGTCATACTGAACCTTGCTACCATCCTGCTTCAGATAGAAGTAGTATGGTTGTATCGTCACGTATTCAGACCAGCCGCGCCAATCGCCCACAAGACCGTAAAATTTCTGAGCGTGATCGATTTTATCCAACTGCGAAGTAAAGCGCTGTATCGGTTGTACTGCAAACGCCTCTAACTGCCAGTCATTTTTCTTCTCACCAATATTGGCACGAACACCCTGGAAAGTATTCGTTGTGTTGCGCCATTCGTTACGCGCAATCAAACGGCGATCCAAGTCTTCCCAAGCTAAACGACCACCACGCACCCAGAATGGACGGCTATTCCCTAGATCATCTTTCCCGAAAATACTGTCTTTGTAATACAGTTCCAAGTAAGCCTGCAGAATGTCTGCATGGTCGATATCTCTTGGATCGCTAGACAAGCGACGATCAGTGCTGTCGTTGTAATCACTGTGATTACGACGAGAATCTTGCAATTCAACGGCGAAACGGAATGGGTCAAGAATATTTTTCAAGCCCACATAAGCACGTGACCGCAGTAAGAGTGGGTCATCAATGTTTTCTCGTGCACGACGGAAATCGTTTTGGCGGCTCTCATAACGCGCACGATACTCAAAACCAACATCCAGCCAATCTACATCGGAAAATGCATCAAAATCTTTCAGCCAAGTTTTGTTGGCCTGTTTGACATACTTAGGTGGCTCGGTTTCTTTTTGTGTGCCATAACTGCGGCGCTCAACGTAGTAACCATTTGCGGCTTTGGCAGCGGCTTTTTCTTCGGCCTTGATTTCCTCTAAACGCGCTTTTACTTTTTCCTGTTGTGCTGCGTCCTCTTGTGTAACCTCTGCAGTTGCTGCGGCTTCCTCACTCCAGCCTAAAGCTGGGTTTAAGATCATCCCTGATAATGCTAATGCGCGAATAATTGTTTTATATTGCATTGTGTTCAACTCCTAATCGTCTTCCAGTGGTCTGGTCAATGGTTTTTAATGATTGGTTTAGCGCCAGATGCTGGTAGCTATTTTTTAAAAGCAGTTGATTTTGTTTCAAACCTGACTTTTTCACGACGCTCAATTTGCGTCACACGTCCATCGTGCACAGTGATTTCTACGGAGCCATACCCGGTTTGCTTTTGTATCAAAGAAATTGCATTGGCAATGGCTATTAATACAGCTTCGTCATTTTCTTGAGTGAATTTTGGTTGAACTAAGCTCATGGGTTTGTATTCCCTTTAAAGAATTTCTGCACTTTAGCAAACCCATTTAATAATTAAAAATACTTTATTGTAATAACCATATAACTATTAATAATATTAAAAGCATATATGTAGTACCTATACATAACGGTTTCAGCTACAACGAGAAAAGCTAGCCCAACCCAAGCAATACAAGTGTTCATGATTTTTCTTAGCTGTCATTCATGAACAAAAACATACACTCGTTTTCTAATCGGTTCATGATGTCATTGTTGTTAAGCAATCAGTACAACACTGAACGTGTATCCTGTGACAATGGCATGCGTGAAAGATGGCTCAAGTACATGATGCTTTCATCAATAACGACTAACAAATAAGCAAAGGAGATGGCCTTGTCTACACAATCAAAATGTCCGTTCTCAGGCGGCGTACCCAAAAATGCGATTGCCGGTGCGCATACCAACGCCGACTGGTGGCCTAACCAGCTAAATACCAAACTTTTAAACCAGCATTCGCCATTACCAGACCCCATGGGGGATGACTTTAACTATGCGGAAGCATTTAAAAGTCTAGACTTGAATGCAGTGATTGAAGATTTACATGCTTTGATGACAGACTCCCAAGACTGGTGGCCTGCCGATTACGGACATTACGGTCCGTTTTTTATTCGCATGGCTTGGCATGCAGCAGGCACCTACCGTATTGCAGATGGCCGCGGTGGTGCGGGCTCTGGCACACAACGTTTTGCACCACTCAATAGCTGGCCTGACAATTGCAATTTAGACAAAGCACGCCGATTACTCTGGCCCATTAAACAAAAGTACGGCAAAAAAATCTCATGGGCAGACCTGATGATGCTCACAGGCAATGTGGCGTTGGAATCCATGGGGCTCAAAACTTTTGGTTTTGGCGGTGGCCGCAAAGATGTCTGGGAGCCAGAAGAGATTTATTGGGGGCCAGAAGCAGAGTGGATGGGTGACCAACGTTACACCGGTGACCGTGAGCTTGAGAATCCGCTAGGCGCAGTACAAATGGGCTTGATTTATGTGAACCCAGAAGGGCCGAATGGCAACCCCGACCCGATTGCCTCTGCACGTGACATCCGTGAAACCTTTGCGCGTATGGCCATGAATGACGAAGAGACTGTGGCACTCGTCGCTGGCGGGCACACCTTTGGCAAGTGTCACGGTGCCGCTGCGCCAACGCAATATGTAGGGGCGGAGCCAGAGGGCGCGGGTATTGAAGCACAAGGGATTGGCTGGCAAAACAGCTTTGGTACAGGTAAGGGTGTACATACGATAACTAGCGGATTAGAAGGCGCATGGACCACGCACCCTACCCAATGGGATAACGACTATTTTGATATTCTGTTCAAATTCGATTGGGAACTCACGAAGAGCCCAGCCGGTGCACACCAATGGATACCAAAAGGCGGTGCTGGCGCTGGCACCGTGCCCGATGCACATGACCCGACGCTACGCCACGCGCCGATTATGTCCACTGCTGATCTCGCACTGAAGATGGACCCCGTTTACGAGAAAATTTCTCGCCATTACCATCAACACCCTGCCGAGTTTGCAGATGCTTTTGCAAGAGCTTGGTTTAAGTTGACCCATCGCGATATGGGTCCTATCTCGCGCTATCTTGGCCCGCTTGTGCCGAAAGAAACACTGATCTGGCAAGACCCAGTACCTGCGGCCAATCATACATTAATCGAAGAGCAGGACATCACTGGATTGAAAGCAAAGCTGCTGACATCCGGGCTTTCTATTGCACAACTAGTGACCACCGCTTGGGCATCTGCATCTACTTTCCGTGGCACTGATAAACGCGGAGGCGCCAATGGTGCGCGTTTACGCCTTGCGCCACAAAAAGATTGGGAAGTGAATCAGCCGGCCGAACTCAGCGTAATCTTGCAAACACTATCGGCCATCCAAGCAGAATTTAACGCTGCGCAGTCTAGCGGTAAGCAAGTATCGCTTGCTGATTTGATTGTATTAGGCGGATGCGCTGCGGTGGAAGAAGCCGGCAAAAAGGCTGGCTATAATGTCAAAGTGCCGTTCTCACCCGGCCGAACTGACGCGACACCAGCGCAAACTGATGCTGATTCATTTGCTGTGCTCGAGCCGACCACAGATGGATTCCGCAATTATGCCAAAGCTGGGTTTGCATCCACCGCAGCAGAACGTCTGCTAGACAAGGCCAACCTGCTCACACTGACGGCGCCAGAATTAACAGTGCTGATAGGTGGCTTACGTGCGTTGCATGCCAACTATGGGCATACTCAGCATGGTCTGTTTACGCAGCGTCCGGAAGTACTCACTAACGACTTTTTTGTGAACCTGCTGGACATGAGTACCCAATGGCAAAAATCATCTAGCGCTGAAGGCGTATTTGAAGGTTTGGATCGCGCAACCGGTAAAGTTAAATGGACAGCGACGGTGGTGGATTTAATGTTTGGCTCTAACGCCCAACTACGTGCTATTGCTGAGGTTTATGCAAGCAGCGATGCACAACATGCTTTCTTGCGTGACTTTGTAAAAGCATGGGACAAAGTCATGCGCTTAGATCGCTTTGATTTGGCATAAGTATAGTTAGCCAGTTGCAATACAAATCCTAGGCGAGATACATACAGCATTTGCATCTCGCCTGGGCTATCGTTTTATCGTTTATTAGATGAGCATCCCTCCAGACACCTCAATTCTTTGCGCATTTACCCAACGATTATTTTCCGATAACAAAGCGGCAATCATTGGGCCAATATCATCTGGCACCCCTACTCTACCAAGTGCCGTTTGAGAGGCAATGTAAGCATTTACTTCTTTGTTATCACGCACCAAGCCGTCACCAAAATCTGTTTCAATCGCGCCGGGTGCTACGGTATTCACATTGATTCTGCGTGCGCCCAATTCTTTGGCCATATACCGTGTGAGCACTTCAATACCACCTTTCATGGCGGCGTATGCGCTGTACCCCGGCAAAGCAAAACGTGCTAAACCACTGGAGATATTGATAATGCGGCCTCCATCATTTAACAGCGGCAACATTGCTTGGCTTAAAAAATATGTCGATTTGAGATGTATATTCACCATGTCATCAAACATCGCTTCGGTCGTTTCTGCAAAAGGTGCTGTCACACCAGTGCCCGCATTGTTGACCAAATAATCAAACCGTTCCGCTTGCCAATTGCTTTGCAACACTTGCCGTAAGCGCGCGGCAAAATCTGCAAATGATTTGGCATGCATCACATCTAACTGCAAAGCAGCTGCTTTGCGCCCCATGCGCTGGATCTCAGCCACCACGGCCTCCGCTGCATCTTTTTTGCTGTGATAGGTCAGCACTACATCAATCCCTTGTGCAGCCATCGCCAACGCCGTATTTTTGCCAAGACCACGGCTTGCCCCTGTAATCAGTCCAATGTTGACTTGCATGTTGTTTCTCCTATGGTTGTGAATCAATGAACGTCATTCTATTGATTAATTAATCAATGATAAATATGCAATATTTGATTACACTGTTCATATTAAATAAACAATAAACAGTTTCTATATGGACAATACCGAAGCGATTAAACGCTTTTTAAGAGTAGCCGAATTAGGCAGCTTTACACGCGCAGCAGAGGCATTAGGCTTACCCAAAGCGAGCATCTCACAAGCTATTCAACAATTAGAAACAAAGCTAGAAACGCAGTTACTCCACAGAACCACCAGAAAAGTACAACTCACACCAGATGGTCAGTTGTTCTATGAGCGCGGCAAAGATGTGCTCAGTGAGCTAGATGAGCTGGCATCGCTTTTTTTAACAGATGATCGCAGCGTGCAAGGGGTCATCCGTGTGGATATGTCACACCCAATGGCCAGACAGCTAGTCATTCCTCATTTGCCGGAATTTTTTCAAAAGCACCCCAATCTCCACATTGAATTAAACAGCAGCGATCGGCATGTCGATTTGATTGCGGAAGGCTACGATTGCGTCATTAGAACTGGCAATATTGCGGATTCCGGGCTGATTGTGAGAAAAGTAGGTGAGATGCGGCAAACTAATTTTGTGAGCCCTGCCTATATTGCTGCACATGGCGAACCCAAAGAGTTGAAGGATTTAGACAAACATTTGCTGGTACATTACAACGTGAGTGGTGGCCAAAAATTTGATGCTTTCGAGTATTGGGATGGCCAACAATGCCAGAAAGTTTCTATGCAAAGCCGCATCACTGTAAACAACACAGATGCTTACCGAGCGGCATGCATCGCAGGGCTAGGGGTAATGCAAGCACCACTACTAGGCGCACAAGAGTATCTACTTACTGGCCAATTGGTTGAGGTGCTGAAAAACTATACAGCACCGCCTATGCCTGTTTCTATTTTGTATCCACATCGGCGCAATTTATCCAAGCGCGTGCGTATCTTGATGGATTGGCTGAGTGATTTACTTGCTCAGCACTTATAAAAGTGATTCAAGGTGGCACGTAAGTACAAGCCACCCTAGTTATCAGCCCGTTACAAACATCTTCCAATCAACATAAAAAATCGCTTGATTCAAACACTTGTTTGAATTTACACTACACTTTTAAAACAAACGTTTGATTTATTTTTTAATGTCCACACCCAATCCCGACATTCAGCCGCGCGAAAATATCTTGCTGACCGCTCTCAAGCTGTTTTCAGAGCAAGGCTACGAACGTACCACTGTCCGGCAGATTGCCAAGACCGCTAACGTCAACGTATCCGCTATTTCTTATTACTTTGGCGATAAGAATGGTTTGTACAAAGCTGCTTATACCGAACCAATGGGCTGCCCTAGCGATGACATTCCTTTGTTTGACCAACAGGATATGTCACTGGAGCAGGCATTAACTGGCTTATTGAGTGGCTTTGTTGAACCGATGAAGCAAAACGAACTGGTTCGCCAGTGTATTCGCTTGCATATGCGCGAGATCATTGAGCCCACTGGTTTGTGGCGAAATACCATTGATAACGAAATTACCCCCCATCATCAAGCGCTACTAACCGTACTCAAACAACATTTGGGATTAGATAACGCAGATGACGACTTACATCGTTTAGCGTTTTGCATCGTGTCTATGGGTGTGCATTTATTTGCGGGGCGTGACGTGATTGAAAAGCTTTGTCCGCAACTGATTGAAACAGAAGCGGCGCTGGATATCATGCTAGCGCGCATGGTGATGTTTGCAATAGGCATGATAGAAGCTGAAACTGCGCGCAGAAAGGGGCGGGTATGCAGCAACAGCTAATTTCACGGTTATCGCCGGTCATCATCGCAAGTATATTAAGCGGCTGCACATTATTGGATGGGCTCACCCAAAAATATAATCCATTCAACACCATTGCCGCGACACAACCACCCACACAATGGCAAGCACCACTGCCACATGGAGGGCAGATTAAACATCTGAATGAGTTCTGGCAGCAATATCCTAATCCGGTGCTGCTAGACCTGATTACTCAAGCCCAAATGCAAGCACCGGATGTCGCCACCGCGGTTGCCAACATGGCCGAAGCGCGTGCTAACCGGGTGAAAGCGGGCGCTAACTTACTGCCTAAGCTAGATGGCACCTTAAGCGCCTCACGTAGCTTGCAGCAACCTAAAAATACGCAACTCAAAGGGGGTGGTAGCGCAGTCGGCGGTGGCGGATTTGGATTTGCCAATACCAGCCCAACCAATACTTATCAAGCCAATCTGCAAGCGTCTTGGGAGTTAGATTTATACGGCAGCAATAGCGCTTTACGCAACGCCACCATCGCCCAAGAGCATGCTGCCAATGCAAGCTGGCATGAAGCGCGCGTCTCAGTAGCGGCAGAGGTTGCCACCAGTTATTTCAATTATGTCTTGTGCCGCCAACAATCCACACTGCAGGATCAAGTATTCAGCTCTAGTGAATTCACAGCCAAATTGACAGAAATTGCTTATCAGGCCGGGTTTAAAGATGCCGGCGAACAATCTACGGCTATCGCCAATATGATGGATGCAAAGCAACAAGCCAAATACCAAGTTTCGCAATGCGAACTGGAAGTCAAAAACCTGACGGCACTCACCTATTATCCGGAGCCTGAATTACGCCAAAAGCTTGCCACTGCAGAAGCCAATACGCCACAGTTGGATTTGGACCGCTTATTCGTGATTGAAGAAATTCCAGCCACGGCCATACGGCAGCGCCCGGATATTTATCGCGCAGAAGTCGATGTGATACGTGCAGCGGCAGATATCAAGCAGGCGGTTGCAGACCGCTTACCAAGTGTGAGTTTGCAAGGTTCTATCGGTTGGCTTAAAACCACCAATATGACATTTGAAAGCAAAGGACGAGTATGGTCGCTAGGGCCGATTCAGCTGACCTTACCTATCTTTGATGGCGGCGCGCTCAAAGCCACGCAAGACACGGCCGAAGCACGCTATCTTGAAGCTTCTGCCAAATATCGTGGTGCTATTCAGAACGCTGTAAAGGAAACAGAAACAGCATTGGTAAACTTGCACGATACCGGAGAAAGACAGCAAGATGTGTTGCAGAGCTTAGACAAACTGGCTACCAGCCTGCATCTTACCGAGGCTAAAGAAAAGGCTGGTTTTGCTAGCAAACTAGAAGTGGAAGAAGCCAAACGCAATGTATTACAAGCACAAAAAAACGCCCTGACCTTACAGCAAACGCGCGCCAATGCTTGGCTCAACCTTTATCGTGCCGCCGGGGGTGGTTGGCAATCCCCAGCACAGCAAGCCCAACCTTTGGACAATGCATCTGATCAATCACATGCCGAAAAGAAAGAAGCCTCATGAGCTCGACACAAAAAAAGAAATACCTACGTACCTTATTCTGGATAGTTGCAGCGGGCATTGTGATTGTTGGCATTCAGCAACTGATAAGCCATCAGGCCGCAGCGCCTACCCCTGCGGATACCGACAAAACCACGCAAGCAGTAGGCAAGCCCGCATTGACTGTTGAGCAAGTAAAGCCGCAGCGCACCATGATGCATCAAACCATCATTGCCAACGGCAGTGTCGCGGCTTGGCAAGAGGCCATCATTGGCGCAGAAGTCAACGGACTGGCCATTAAAGAAGTGCTGGTCAATGTAGGTGACACGGTGAAGCGCGGGCAAGTGATTGCGCGCTTTAACGACAGCACCATACAGGCAGATCTGGCACAAGCACAAGCCAATGTGGCTGAAGCCAAAGCGGCGGTGATTGAGGCGGAAGGCAATGCGCAACGTGCGCGCAGTATTCAAGACTCAGGCGCACTGAGCAAGCAGCAAGTGGATCAATACTTGAGCACAGAGGCCAGCACCAAAGCACGCTTTCAGTCTGCACAGGCAGCTTGGGATGCACAGAACATCAAACGCACACAAACCTTGCTGCTCGCGCCAGATAACGGCGTGATATCCAAACGCGATGCTACCGTAGGCCAGGTCGTTTCTTCCGGGCTTGAGCTATTTCGCTTGATTAGGCTAGGCAGAATCGAATGGCGTGGTGAATTCAATGCAGAAAACATCAGTAAAGTGCAAGCCGGGATGGCCGTTAAACTCACCTTGCCAGACAGCAGCCAAATCACTGGCAAAGTACGCACACTGGCGCCAACTGCGGACAGCAATACCCGCAACACACTGGTATATGTAGATATCCCTAATCAACAGGCTAGACCGGGGATGTTTGCTAAAGGCGAGATTCAATTGGCAGCGGCTGAGACCAACACCCTGCCCTACAGCGCAATTGTGATGCGTGATGGCTTTAATTATCTGATGCAGATAGACGACAGCCATCATATTCACCAAATCAAAGTCACACTGGGCAATAGAGAAGGCCATTTGGTGGAAATCCTAGACCTGCCGGATGCCAACGCAAATTATGTGGCCAGTGGTGGCGCATTTTTATCGGATGGCGATCTGGTGCGCATTGCTGAGACTGCTGCCCATTAACACTGCGGCCATTACGTTATTTTCTAAAGCATACCTATGAATGATATGACCCCAAGCCACACCGAGCCCACCAGCTGGAACATTTCCAACTGGGCAATTAAGAATCCGGTACCCAGCCTGATTCTCTTTATCTTGCTGACGCTGGCGGGACTCATGGGCTTTAAGGCCATGAAAATCCAAAACTTCCCGGACTTGGATTTACCTACAGTCACGGTTACTGCCAGCTTGCCCGGTGCATCCCCTACCCAACTTGAAAACCAAGTTGCCCGCAAGATTGAAAACAGCATTGCCAAGCTACAAGGCTTACGCCATATCACCACCAAAATCCAAGATGGTAGCGTGACTATCACTTGCGAGTTCAGGCTGGAAAAACCAGTGCAAGAAGCCGTGGATGACGTACGTTCTGCGGTATCGGAAGTGCGTGCAGACTTGCCGACCGATCTACGCGAACCGATTGTCAGAAAGCTAGATTTAGCTAGTTCGCCTGTGTTGGCGTTCACCATCGCGTCTAACAAGATGGATATCGAGGCACTGTCTTGGTTTGTGGATGACACGCTGACTAAAAAGCTACTCACGGTCAAAGGCGTGGGCAGTGTTGGGCGTGTGGGTGGTGTGACCCGTCAAATATGGGTGGCGCTAGATACAGAAAAACTACAGGCATTAAACGCCTCAGCCGCTGATATTTCACGCCAGCTTGGTATGACGCAAATGGAAACATCAGGCGGTGTGACCAAACTGAGTGGGAGCGAGCAACCCATACGCACCATTGCCACTGTTAAATCAGCACAAGATTTAGCAGAGACCACGATTACATTGAGTGATGGCAGACGCTTCCGGTTAGATGAAATTGCCAAGATTGAAGACACCTATGCCGAACCAAAATCAGCGGCCTTATTAAACGGCAAAAAGGTATTGGGGTTTGAAGTCAGCCGTAGCCGTGGCGCCAGTGAGCTTGATGTGGGTAGCGGCGTAGATAAAGTGTTGAAAGAGTTGAAGGCAGCACACCCCGATATTGAACTGACCGAAGCGTTTAATTTTGTGGCGCCCGTGCAAGAGGAGTTTGATGCGTCTATGACCATGCTTTACGAAGGCGCGCTGCTGGCAGTGTTAGTGGTGTGGTTATTTTTGCGCAACTTCCGCGCAACCTTTGTCTCCGCCATCGCCTTGCCGCTTTCAGTTATCCCCACGTTTATTGGCATGAATTACCTTGGCTTTTCTATCAACATCGTCACCTTGCTGGCGCTATCGCTAGTGGTGGGGATTTTGGTGGATGACGCCATTGTAGAAGTAGAAAATATTGTCCGGCATATCCGGATGGGCAAGACACCTTACCAAGCAGCCATGGAAGCCACCGAGGAAATTGGGTTGGCTGTGGTCGCCACCACCTTCACGCTGATTGCCGTGTTTCTGCCTACCGCATTTATGGATGGCATACCGGGCAAGTTCTTTAAACAATTTGGTTGGACGGCAGCTATTGCCGTATTTACCTCACTGGTAGTCGCGCGTTTATTAACGCCGATGATGGCGGCTTATTTAATTAAAGACGGCCAACAAGAAGAAAAAGACAGCCGTCTGATGCAGGCTTACCTTAAGCTGGCCAGCTGGTGCATCCGCCACCGCAGCATCAGCATCTTGTTTGCCATTGGGTTTTTCATCATGTCATTGATGCTGGTGCCATTGCTGCCTAAAGGTTTTGTGCCGGCAGATGACAACTCTCAAACCCAAGTGCAAATCGAATTAGCGCCGGGTGCCACGTTGGCAGAAACCACGGCCAAAGCAGAGCAGGCACGCCTAATATTGGCTAAAGTTAAGCACATCAATAGCGTTTACACCACCATTGGCGGTGGCAGCGCCGGTAGCGACCCATTTGCTGGCGGTGGCGCAAGCGAAACACGCAATGCAACGCTCACCATTCAGCTTGACCCGCGTGGACAACGGCCTAAAAAGCAAATCATTGAAAATGAAATGCGCAACACTCTGCAAGCACTGTCCGCCGCAAGAATCAAAGTGGGCTTAGGTGGCTCTGGGGAAAAATACATCATTGCCCTGACTGGTGACAATCCGGAGGCCTTGCAACAAGCGGCCAGAGCACTGGAGACTGATTTGCGCACGGTGCAAGGGTTGGGCAATATCGCATCAAGCGCATCTTTGGTACGGCAAGAAGTCGTGGTCACGCCAGACTTTGCGAAAGCCGCCGACTTGGGGGTGACCACCTCTATCATTGGCGAGACCCTGCGCATTGCCACGGCAGGTGACTACGAACAAGCGTTGCCCAAGCTCAATCTGGATCAGCGCCAAGTGCCTATAGTGGTCAAACTCAACGAAGAAGCGAAAAAAGATCTAGAGGTATTGGGCAAGCTGGCAATCCCCGGCGCAAAAGGTGCAGTGCCCTTAGACCAAGTGGCGACGCTGGAAATGAAGAGTGGCCCGGCAGTGATTGACCGCTACGATCGCGCGCGCAACATTCAATTTAATATTGAGCTGTCTGGTGCTGCCTTAGGCGATATCAGTACCGAAGTCAAAGCACTCCCTAGCTTGCAACAGTTGCCTGCGGGCGTGAGTTTTACCGAGGTTGGCGATTCTGAAATGATGGCCGAGCTATTTGGTAGCTTTGGTCTAGCCATGCTCACCGGCGTCATCTGCATCTACTTTGTACTGGTGCTGTTATTTAAAGACTTCTTGCAACCCATCACCATTTTAGTCGCCCTACCACTCTCCTTAGGCGGCGCATTTATGGGGTTGCTGATTGCACAAAAATCGTTCTCCATGCCATCCCTGATTGGCCTGATTATGCTGATGGGGATTGCTACCAAGAACTCTATCCTACTGGTGGAATATGCCATCATGGCGCGCCGTGAACATGCCATGAGCCGCCTAGATGCGCTTATTGATGCCTGCCATAAGCGTGCGAGACCCATTATCATGACCACCATTGCAATGACCGCCGGCATGCTGCCGATTGCACTTTCCATGGGCACTGCGGACAACTCGTTTAGAAGCCCGATGGCCGTTGCCGTGATAGGCGGACTCTTGACTTCTACACTGTTAAGTCTACTGATTATCCCAGTAGCCTATACCTATGTGGATGATTTTGAACACTGGCTAAGCAAGTGGTTTCAATACGTAAAACGTAAGGTGGGCAACAAGTTTTAACCCACTAAGCATACTGGAGACTGGCAACTATCGGCCCAAAGTTGCCAGTTAATCCAAGTTGTCCGCAGACTGCTTAGGTTTTTTAAACTGCAGATATCGGCCCAAAGCAGAACTACGAAATCAAACATCCCTAAGAGTAGTCTCTCAGCTTGGCTTTGATAGCATATCTAGATAATGTAATTCCAGCGGTGCACGTAACAAATCAGGCAAAGCTTTCATTATTTCCTGCATGTATGGCATTTTAAAGTGCTGATCTAAGTCGCTTCGATCAAACCAATTTTCATACATAACAAATACTGTAGGATCATCTGAAGATTGGTGTAAATCATAATTGATACATCCTGGCTCAGATCTACTAAGGTCAATTAACGATTTCAGCCTAGTAGCCAACTCGTCTTTACATTCAGGTTTTGCATATATAAATGCAACTAAAGTTAATTTCTTTTTCATGCTTTATCCTTTAAATAGTTTCAAATAAAGATGCATTGGTAGATTCAATCGAATTTTCATTTGGATAATTAGCTACAACACGGTCAATTTCTAAACGTAAACTTTTGAACATATTCTCGATGTCATTTTTGTTCATACGATTCACGGCTGGAGCTATAAAAGTCGAAGCCAAATTTATTCCACAGAATTTTAGAACTCCGCCAATGAAAGGCTTCAGCATTTGCTCAATTGATCCCGTGTACTTGCTATCAGCAATCAGCTCTTCTCTAGTAGCTCCGGTTGTCAAAGAGAGCATTGCACGTTTACCTTTTAACAAGCCGTTTTCAAACATGTGCTCATCATCATAGGCAAAACCATTGCTCAACACTCTTTCCACCCAGCCTTTGAGTATTGCTGGAACCGAATACCACCAAAGTGGAAATTGAAAGATGATTAAGTCAGCGTCTTTCACAACATTTTGCTGACTTAATATCTCTTGGTGATAGCTATTGGATACACTTGCATTACGCTGTTCATGGGCCAAGGAAAAACGCATGGGGTTGTTTCTGTGATTGAAGTCAGCTGGAGAAGGCGCCATTTTAAATCCATCAGCATAAAGATCAGATTTTGCAACTGACCATCCATGGAGCATCAACTGCTCAGTCATCACTGCCATCATTGAATGGTTCATACTTAGAGGCTCGGGATGAGCGATAACAATTAGTGCTTTCATGATACTTCTCCGTTAAATTGATTAGCCGTAAACTCGTTCCCAAACCCAAGCCTCTTTGGGAGAGGATTCCATATCCCAAAATATGTCTGCTACATCTCGGGATTCTTGCGAGTCTGAATCAATAAGCTTGCTAACCGTTACTGTGCCAATGTGTATACCTTTAGCTTTGAGCGGCTCGAACATGCCTTTTGTGAGAGCTCGAATGCCAGCTTTGCCAATACTGATAGGCAGAAAGTCGGGAGATGGATTGATGCCAAAGCCGCCTCCTGTTATAAAAATGGAACCTTCGTTCTGAAGTGACATGCCAATTTCTGCTGCGCGTACCGCAACTAAAGCGCTCGTCAAATTGATATTGATGTCTGATTCCAGCTGCTCTCTGGAGTGATCAGTCAATGTCATGGGCTTAAGATTGCCAGCTTCATCATAGCGAAGCACGCCAGCGTTATAGAGAACTGTCAGACGAGTCTCCTTAGCTAATCTAGCTACCAAGTTATCAATCTGGGTTGAATCATTAGCATCAGCGACTTCTAATGTTGCTTTTATCCCATATGTACTCAACTTTGCAGACTGAGCTTGCAGGTTTTTAAGATTGCGTGAAGACAACACAATTGCGTAACCTTCTCTAGCAAACCGTTGAGCTGTAGCCAAGCCAATACCTGGTCCAGACCCGATAATGAGTAAGGTGTTTTTCATAATGTATCCTTTCATTAAAATTTTCATATTCGATTGGTTAACAATCGCCAGCACTTTTGTGCTGGCGATGTAGTTCAAACAAAGTCAGTAGAAACTGCTAGGTCTTTCCAGGCATCCAACTCTTTCTGAACGAATTGATTTTTTTCAGTGATCTTTTGGACGGTATCTGAGCCTAGTGGCAATCTCAAAGGAGGATTCTCACTATCTACTAATTCCAAGATTGCTTTGGATAACTTAGTAGGATCGCCTGGCTGGGCATGATTAGCTGAAGCTGCAAAGTCACGCATAGCGCCCACAGTCTCAGCATATTCTGCAAAATTTTTCTTGGTAGAAACAAGTGAGGTACTATCTAAAAAATCTGTACGGAAGAAGCCTGGTTCGACAGTTGTAGCCTTGATTCCGAACGGTTGGAGCTCATATGCCAGTGACTCTGTAAGCGCTTCTACTGCAAACTTGGTAGCGCAATACACTCCCCAACCTGGGTAAGAGGCATAGCCGCCTATTGATGAAATGTTAATGATGTGACCACTAGCCTGTTTGCGCATATATGGTGCAACTGCACGAATAACATTCAGTACCCCAAAAACATTGGTGTTAAATAAATCTTTTACTTCTTGATCTCCTGATTCTTCAACTGCTCCTAGCAACCCATAACCGGCATTGTTAACAAGAATATCAATACGTGAAAATTGTTGGATAGATTGTTCTGCCGCCTCAATGGCAGCTTGCTCATTGGTAACATCTAATTTCAATGCCAACAAGTTAGGGTGACTGCCTAAAGCATTAATGACAGTTTGTGGGTTACGAGCGGTAGCAACCACCTTATCGCCGCGTGCTAACGCATCTTTAGCGATTAATGCACCAAAACCTCTTGATGCGCCAGTAATAAACCATACCTTTGAATTTGTACTCATGATGTTCTCCTATTATTAAATGTGCTGCGATATGCAGTACGTGGAAGTCATCATAGTTATTCTGGATTACTAATAAAATACACAATATAATTGTTTAATTATCAACTAAAGGTTGTTTATATGGAGTTAACCCGTTCTTTAACCATGTTTTTAGCCGTAGCTAATAAGTTGAGTTTTAGAAAAGCAGCCATTGACGAAGGTGTGTCTCCACAGGCAGTAAGCAAGTCCGTTAAGCATTTAGAGAAAAATCTTGGGGTGAAGCTTCTTCATAGGACTACACGCCATCTGAGCTTAACGGAAGAGGGAGAGCGTTTATATCAAAATGCCAATCCTGGTATGCAAATGCTGAATGATGCATTAGGCGATCTCCAGGAAAATAAACGTGGTATGAGTGGTCGCATTCGATTGGCAGCCCCTCTGGCGTTCGGCAATCGAGTTCTGGTGCCACTCATTCATGAGTTTCAATTGTCTTATCCAGATGTGCATTTTGATTTGATGCTGAGTGATGCTTTTGTAGACACCATCAGTCAAAGAATAGATATCGGTTTTAGGACAGGGCTTTCGCCTGAAAGAAACGTCATTTCTAGAAAGCTGGGAGACATCGTATCTGTTATCTGCGCAGCGCCATCTTATCTTGAGAAGTGCGGAATACCATCCAATATTGAAGACATTCAAAATCACCGATGCACAGGCTTCCTGCATCCTCAAACTGGCAAAGAAATGCCATGGGAAATACAGATAGATGGGGAACTTACGTATGTGCACGTGCCAGCAATTGCCAGATTCAACAACATTGAAGCTGAGATTGATGCAGTAAAACTTGGATTAGGTATAGGGCAGTTAAGTGAATATCTTGTTAAGCAAGAACTTGATACAGGGGCGTTAATTAGATTAATTCCAGAAGGAACAACTGCAAGATTGGGGATCTATATGTATTACACAGAAAGAACTCAAATCCCATTCCGAATACGACAATTTATTGATTACTGCCATAACAAATTTTTAAATAAATAAAATTTTTATAGAAATTTTGGCGAGGTGATTAAAACTTCCAACGTCAGCTTTGGGGATATACCGATATTGTGACAAAGCAGATGTTGCATAGGCATTATGCATTTGAGTATAGTTTTTTTGGCTTACTAAAGAGCCCGATTAAAGGTTTTTCGATATAACAATATGCGAAGCAACCGATGATTACCGTGCATATCAATGTAATGAAATAGGTCAGCTCATTGCCTAAACTAGTTTGCAAATGCGTTGCTTTCATCACTTTCAAAATAACGCCCTCAATACTGATGTGAGTTAAGTAGATTGAATAAGATGCATTGCCAATCACAATAAGTAAATTCGGAACAGCTATCTTTCCAGAAGATTCAAACTTAGTTACTGCTGCCAAAAGTAGCGCCATGCCCAAGGCTAACGAAATCCGCAGTAATTCGTCAGGAATGATTACGTCTGTAATCGTCATCAGCGAGATGGCTAATCCAAGTATTAACTCAGCAACGCCACTACCACCTTTCTGATAGAGCCAATAAGCGCCCATCCCAAAAAGAAAATATAAATTATATGCAGACGTATATACACTGAAAGGCGTTCTTCCATGCTCTGTAGGGAAGTGATAAAAAATGATTGAGATTGCACAGATTAGGAGGAAAACTATTATGCCTAACCTGCGATTAAGAATAAGCATCGAAAATGTAGCGTAAAAGGCAATCTCATGAAACAGCGTCCAAGCTACCGACAACGGTGGTGATACATCGGAAAAACGGACTAAAGTGATGGTGGTCATCCAGTCGATTGCTGTAGAAGGCATGTTTGCATCTACCCCGCCAATAGCAACTAACAGCAAAACAAAGATGAATGTATAGAGCCAGTAAATTGGGAAAACGCGGGAAAAGCGACGGTAAATATATTTTCCAAAGGACTCTGGATTACCAATATCTTTGTAGTGCGCGAACAAAATGATAAACCCAGATAACACAAAGAAAAAATCTACGCCTCTATTCCCGTGAAGTGTAAATTCTCTAAAAACTGCCTCTCCTCCGTATCTAGGGGCACCCATCATGATTGAAAGATGAAAGGCGACTACGCAAAGTGCGGCTATCGCTCGACCAGCCTGAAGTGTTTTAATCATAGATTGGGATTCTTAAGAGTTGCATCAATTCATTGACGATGTTGATAGTTAAGTTGTTAGAGCCTCTTATTCTTACTTATTTTTAGAGGTCAAGCTTTTTAAGATCACCATCAATGTAAAGAGTAACGTTTAAGAAAGTCATTAAAGTTACAAAGAACTATTTTAACTAACTGTACTAAATGAGTAGTTCAAAAAAAATTTAACTTTGGGCGTAACTACCATTAACTAATTATTAATTCAGCTTAAAGTCTACCGGCACCACCACGGTAAAGTTTTTACTGGCCAGCGCCCCTTTTACCGGGATTTGCGCCACCGCTTTTTTTAACATGCGCATGGCTTCATCATCCAGCGCTTGACGCTGGCTAGACTCCATAATCGTCACATCCACCAACCTGCCCGCAACAAATTTGGCGAGGAGTTTGACCGTGCCTTCCCAGTTGCGTCGGATGGCGATGGCAGGGTAGTTTTTATTTTTACCGACCAAATCTTGGAGCTGCTGACCATAGCCATCCCAGGCCTCTTCTGGACTGGCCTCCGAAGGTGTTGCATTCTCAGAGGCTTTAGTACTGTCGCTATTGCTGGCCTCACTGTTTGCATGCGCTGTTGTTGATGTAGTATTGCTTTGTGGTGTATTCGTGCTCGCTTGCGATTCACTCGGTTTTGCCTGTGTCGTTGGCACCTCGTAGTCTGCTGAGGCTTCCGGTGATTCGGCTGTCAATACGGGCGTGACTTCCCGTGGCTTGACTACAGGCGTGGGTTTGACCACTTGTTTTTGTACAGGAGGCGTCACTGGTTCTTGCACCGGCTTTGGCTGTACTGGCGCAGGATTGCTGGCTGGCTGACTAGGGGCTTGTGCTAACAGATTGCTGAGCTCTACCTCAAACCGTGTGGGCTTGGGTAGCGGAGTTTGCTTGAGGTAAGGCAACCAAAAATAAGCCGTAATATGCAGCACGAGCGATAGCAGTAACGCATAACGCAGTTGATAGTCTTTTTCTAATACTTGCGTGGGCTGCTTCTCTAAAAAGTCTAACGAATCATCATGCGGATGGGATAGCTTGCCTAAAGTCATGCAAACTCCTAGTGGTTTGTACTTGGCTCTGCACTTGGCAGATCTGTACTTAGCAGGTCCGTGCTTGGCAAATTAGTACTATTAACATCCGCCATCATGACAAACGTGAATTTGGCTATTTTCGCGCGCTGAATCGCTGCCATCACTTTTGCCACCACGCCATATTCCACTTTCTCATCAGCCATGATATCGACCGCGTAATCGGGCACTTTGGCAGATTGCTGCAACGCAGTCTCTAAGGCAGGTTGACTCAGTTTGACTTCATCCAAGTACAGGTCTCCTTGTTGTGTAATGCTAATGTGCGCGGATTTGATTTGTGTGGACACAGGCTCGGCTGAGGCTTTGGGCAGTTTGACCGATACCGCATTCATCAATAAAGGCGCCGTGACAATAAATACGGTGAGCAGCACCAGCATGACATCCACCAATGGCGTCACATTAATCTCGCTCATCATGCTATCTTGGTTATCGTTAGTGAGCATCGCCATGTTGAATTACTCCCTTAAACCGGACTTCATGATGAGATATTGGAATGTATCGCCAAAGTTATCCATCTGCGCATTGCTGGTTTTGAGCTTGCGTAAAAAGTAGTTATACGCCAACACGGCGGGCACGGCGGTGGCAATGCCAATCGCAGTCGCAATTAGCGCTTCTCCAATCGGACCAGCGACTACATCCAGCCCAGCAGAGCCAGTGGCAGAAATATCTTTAAGCGCATGCATAATGCCCCAAACGGTACCAAACAAACCAATAAACGGTGCCGTAGAGCCAATGCTGGCCAGCACAGATAATCCACTTTCCAGCTTGCTTTGCTC
>Ga0066478_1000098_pt1 | contig 40271 bp, 33 predicted proteins | sample LakWasM116_HOW13_2_FD_59559 | JGI IMG/M metagenome (GOLD analysis project Ga0066478, IMG submission 59559) | Freshwater sediment methanotrophic microbial communities from Lake Washington under simulated oxygen tension - Sediment Metagenome 116_HOW13 | ecosystem: Environmental > Aquatic >... | reverse complement strand
AGTTGCAAGCATCAGCCGTGCAAGCAGTTGTGAGTGCTGAGCCCCCTGCTGCTGCCAAATTATTTTTTGAAACAGGTAAGTCTACATTGCCGGCGGAAAGCGCCACGATACTGGAGCCAACGATTGAATGGCTGATTTCACACCCAGATGCAAAAGCAGTGATTTCAGGCTACCACGATGCGCGTGGCAGTCGAGACAGCAATCAAAAATTGGCTAAAGCACGCGCACAAGCGAGCATGGATGCTTTACTTGCAGCAGGCGTTGAATCGACTAGAATTGAGATGCGTAAACCGATTGAAACTGAAGGCACAGGAAACGAGGGGGAAGCAAGACGGGTGGAGATTGCTGTTGAATAGTATGCTATATCTGTAAAAAATATAATTAGCTAATTCAATTGCGTGCGTCATCGCACCCATAAAAAAGCCAGAGTTTCTCTGGCTTTTTTATTACCGAAACAGTCACCATGACTTAGTTACATAATGCCGTTACATAATCCCCAGATGATCCAGGCCAGAAGAGTTATCGCGCGCATGTGCATCTTTACTTTGCAGCTTAAATTTCAAACGCAAATCATTCACAGAGTCAGCGTTACGCAGCGCATCATCATAAGTAATCAAACCAGCTTCATGTAAATCAAACAAGGCTTGGTCAAATGTCTGCATGCCCAACTCACGTGACCGCCCTACAATATCCTTAATACCATGGACATCGCCTTTGAATATCAAATCTGAAATCAAAGGTGAGTTCAATAAAATTTCAATTGCAGCAGTACGCCCTATGCCATCACGTTTGGGAATCAAACGCTGAGAAATGACAGATTTCAAATTGAGAGACAAGTCCATCAGCAATTGCTGTCTGCGCTCCTCCGGGAAAAAGTTGATAATCCTATCTAAGGCTTGGTTGGTGCTATTTGCATGCAGCGTGGACATACACAAGTGACCTGTCTCAGCAAACGCAATTGCATAATCCATGGTTTCCCTGTCGCGAATCTCACCAATCAAAATCACATCGGGTGCTTGGCGTAACGTGTTTTTCAAAGCGATGTGCCAATTATCCGTATCTACACCAATTTCGCGCTGCGTAATAATGCAGTTCTTGTGCTCATGCACAAACTCAACCGGATCTTCAATCGTAATAATATGCCCATAACTGTTTTCGTTACGGTAACCCACCATGGCTGCAAGCGAGGTGGATTTACCAGAGCCAGTGCCGCCAACAAAAATAACCAATCCACGTTTGGTCATCGCAATGTCTTTCAACACATCGGGCAAACCCAAATCTTCAAATTTAGGAATTTTAGTCGTGATGGTTCGGAACACTAACCCCACCGTACCGCGTTGAATAAACGCGTTCACCCGAAAGCGCGCTACACCAGGCAAACCAATCGCAAAGTTACATTCGTTAGATGCGTCAAACTCTGCGGTTTGCTTATCGTTCATGATAGAGCGTGAGATTTCACGTGTTTGCTGTGGCGATAGCACTTGCGTACTGACTGGTGTCATCTTGCCATCAATCTTCATCGCAGGCGGAAAGCCACTGGTGATAAACATGTCTGAGGCTTTTTTGGTCATCATCAGCCTCAGTAAATCAAATACAAACTTTTCTGCCTGACCTTGTTCCATTGCTTATCCTAATTAAATGCTTGATGGTTAAATATAATGTACAAAACTAGCCAACAATCGAATCGCGATTGGACGCTTTTCCACGCGCTTCTGCTGCACTAATGATGTTTCTGCGCACCAAGTCCTGTAAGTTCTGATCTAACGTTTGCATCCCAATATTTTGGCCTGTTTGAATGGCTGAATACATTTGCGCCACTTTATTTTCACGAATCAAATTACGAATCGCTGGCGTACCAATCATAATTTCATGTGCCGCCACACGCCCTTGCTCATCCTTGGTTTTACACAAGGTTTGTGAAATCACGGCACGTAAAGATTCAGATAACATGGAGCGCACCATTTCTTTTTCTGCTGCTGGGAACACGTCCACAATCCTATCCACCGTTTTGGCAGCTGAACTGGTATGCAAGGTACCGAATACCAAATGGCCGGTTTCCGCAGCGCTCAAGGCTAAACGAATGGTTTCCAAGTCACGCATCTCACCCACCAGAATCACATCCGGGTCTTCACGCAATGCAGAACGCAAGGCGTTTTGGAAAGATAAAGTATGCGGGCCTACTTCACGCTGGTTAATCAAACATTTTTTAGAGGTATGCACAAACTCAATCGGGTCTTCCACCGTGAGGATATGCCCCATTTCATTTTCGTTGATATAATCGACCATCGCCGCCAATGTGGTGGACTTACCAGAACCAGTTGGCCCCGTTACCAGTACAATGCCACGTGGTGTATTGGCAATTTCTTTAAAAATCGCCGGCGCATTCAATTGCTCTAGGGTGAGGATTTTGGAAGGAATGGTACGAAATACCGCACCAGAACCACGGTTTTGATTAAACGCATTGACACGGAAACGCGCTAAATTGGGAATTTCAAATGAGAAGTCGCACTCCAGCGTTTCTTCATACACTTTGCGCTGACCGTCGTTCATGATGTCGTATACCATGTCATGCACTTGGGTATGGTCCATGGCGGGCACATTAATTTTGCGCACATCACCATGCACACGAATCATGGGTGGCAACCCTGCTGATAGATGTAAATCGGACGCTTTATTTTTGACGGCAAACGCGAGTAAATCAGAAATATCCACTATCAGCTCCAGCATTATTTTATAATTAAATTTTATCTTAAGACTTTACACAAAGTTTAATCTTTAAGATGTTTGAATTATGAACACTTTTTACGACAGTTTGCAAGCGATTCATGCAAGAATTGCCCAAGCCAAAGCACAAGTTGGACGTAATGACACAGTACAATTATGTGCGGTCAGTAAGGCGCAATCCGTAGAAAAAATACGCATTGCGTATGAAGCCGGTCAAACCATTTTTGGTGAAAATTATCTACAAGAAGCCATCGATAAACAGGCGCAACTGCAGGACTGCGCTATTGAATGGCATTTTATTGGTCCGATTCAAAGCAATAAAACACAAGCTATCGCACAACATTTTGCATGGGTGCATTCTGTAGACCGTATTAAAATTGCAGAGCGCTTAGCCAATGCGCGCGGCTCACAATTACCGCCATTAAACGTTTGCATTCAAATCAATAGCAGTGAAGAGTCCAGCAAAAGTGGCGCTGGCCTGAGTGATATCGCTGCATTGGCCGAAGTGATTCGCGGACTGCCAGCACTCCGGCTACGTGGCCTGATGGCGATTCCCGCACCGACAAAAGACATTGCGCAGCAACATGCACAATTTAAACAAGTGCATCAAGCCTACCTTGCATTGCAACAACAAGGGTTCGCGCTAGATACGTTATCCATAGGCATGTCCGATGACTTTGAAGCCGCCATTGCAGAAGGTGCTACCATAGTACGCATTGGCTCTGCTCTGTTTGGCGCAAGGGTTTATCATCAGACAAACACAACAAATTCACTGACAGAGCATCAATAACACAGAGCGTTAACAATACAGAGAAAGTGCAATCGCATGCAAGCAAACACACATTTCAAACTAGGATTTATCGGCGGCGGCAATATGGCCACCGCCATGATTATTGGTTTAAAACATCAACAGTTTGATAGCCAACACATACAAGTCGTCGAGCTAGATGCTGACAAACGCGCGCAGCTGACCACATCGTATCAAGTCAACACTACCGATCAATTAAGCGAAATTGCCCAAAATGACGTGATTATTTTGGCCGTGAAGCCGCAACAGTTAAAAACTCTGGCGCAATCACTGGCGCCGCTGCTCAAACAACAACTGGTAATTTCGATTGCAGCGGGTATTCGCATTGCTGATTTAAGTCGCTGGCTTGGTGACTATACGATGATTGTCCGCGCGATGCCGAATACACCAGCGCAAATTCAAGCCGGAGTGACCGGCGTTTATGCAACACCACAAGTGACGGCATTACAGCAACAGCAGGCCACACGCATTTTAGATGCCGTAGGTGCCACGGTATGGTTGAATCAAGAAGCCGAACTAGATACCGTCACGGCGATTTCTGGCAGCGGACCAGCCTACGTGTTCTACCTGATTGAAGCCTTGCAAGAAGCCGCCATCAAACTCGGCCTAAGCGAAGCACAAGCTAAGCAATTGAGCATTGCCACTTTTCAAGGTGCCAGCCAGCTTGCGGCCACCAGCACAACGCCGGTAGAGACCTTACGCGCGCAAGTCACCTCCAAAGGCGGCACTACCGAGCAAGGCTTGCTGAGCTTGGAAACCTCTAAAGTCAAAGACGCGATTTTTCTAGCAGCCCAACAAGCAGAGAAACGCGCTAAAATCATGGGCGATGAATTGGGAAAATCATAAACATGCTCTATACCGCATTTAGCTTTTTAATCAGCACCATACTGAATATCCTCACCTTTGTACTATTGCTACGCTTTTTTATGCAATGGTTAAAAGCGCCGTTTCAAAACCCTTTAGCGCAAATGACCATTGCACTCAGCGATTTCATTGTCAAACCAGCCAGGCGCTGGATTCCCAGCTATAAGAAAATAGACCTCTCTACGCTGGTGTTGGCACTACTTGTGCAAATAATTCTGCAATTCATTTTACTCAGCCTGCGTGGTTTTCCATTTGCCGTGGCAGGGGGCGCCATCTGGCTAAATGTCTTGCTAGTCGCAGGGTTGGCCATTATTCGCATGAGTTTAGATTTATTTTTCTACGCCATACTGATTGAAGCGTTGTTAAGCTGGGTGAACCCAAACACCCCTATCTCCGGCGTATTAAGTGCACTCACCCGCCCCATACTCACCCCGCTGCGTAAATGGATTCCACCCGTGAATGGCATTGACTTCTCGGCACTGGTGGCGATGATCTTGTTGCAAATGGTGAACATTGCCTTCATAAGCTATGCTCAGCAGTCACTAAATGCAGTTTTTTAATGAAAACTGCCCATGTTCATGATTTAATGGCGCTGATAGCCACGTGGTTTCAGACTTTTTAAATGTAGAGACACTCACTGCGCATGACACAAGAAACAACATTACAAGAAAAAATCGCCGCCTATCATCTATGGCGTAATACGCTGGCAGATACGATTATCGGCTACCGCGATTGGTTAGTGAGAAGTGACAGCAGTAACTCGTTGCAAGAGTTGCGCCTCACCGATTTTGCCGACATGCTGAGAAAAGACCGCCTGACCTTGGCGCTAGTGGCAGAGTTTTCTCGTGGCAAAACAGAAACCGTGAATGCGCTGTTTTTTGCTGACCATGACCAACGCTTACTGCCTAGCGAAGCTGGCCGCACTACCATGTGTCCGACAGAGTTGTTATGGGATGAAGATGAAGAGCCCTGCATTAAATTGCTACCTATCGAAACCCGCTTATCAGACGACTCCATTACCTATCTTAAAACGCTGCCAAAACTTTGGAAAAAATTCCGCTTAGAAACTGACTTTCCTGAACAAATGCGCAAAACGCTGCGTCAGCTGATTGATAGAAAGGAAGTCAGCATTGAAGAGGCGATTAAACTTGGCCTATGGAGCCCCAAAGATCCTAACAACGCGCTACAAAATCGCACCCATATTGAAGTGCCGGTATGGCGCCATGCCATTATCAACTACCCACATGAGCTGCTGAAAAATGGCTTAGTTGTCATTGATACGCCCGGGCTTAACGCGCTGGGGACAGAACCAGAGCTGACTCACAAAGTGATTCCTAGCGCGCATGCGGTATTGTTCCTCACAGCTACCGATACAGGTGTAACGCATTCCGATATGCAAATTTGGAATGAATATATTCGTGACCAAGCCAAATATAAATTGGTGGTGCTGAATAAGATTGATACGTTATGGGATGACCTGAAATCAGACTTCGAGATTGCTAAAGAGATTAATCGTCAAGTAGAGCAAACTGCACGCGATTTAATGATTCCCAAGAATCAAATCTTTACGATTTCTGCACAAAAAGGCCTGCTGGCCAAAATCAAAAAAGATCCAGTGCTACTCAAGCGTAGCAATATTCAGGTATTGGAAACCGAGCTTTCCAATCAACTCACCAGCTCTAAACAAGAAATTATTGGCAACACGATTGCTACCGAATGCAGTGTGATGGTGAAAGAGTCACGCAAGCTCATGCAGGTAAAGCTCAATCACTCTCGTGTTCGTTTCGATGAATTAAAAGGCTTATTGGGGCAGCACCAAACCGTATTTAATGACTTGGTGACCAAAGCACAGCAAGACCAACAGCGTTATCAAGCTTCTCTACCAGTGTTTAAAGAGGCCGAAGAAAAGATCAACCGTATCGGCAAAAAACTGCTGCGCCACCTTAGCCTGACTTATTTAGACAACTCGATTGCAGAAAGCCGCAAGGAAATGCATGACAGCTGGACGACAGTACGTTTGAATCAAAGCATACGTAAGTTAATAAAACAAGCCAATGATTTGGCGATTCACGTGACCACTGAAAGCAATAGCATTCGTCGTTTGACACAACATATATACGATCTATTCCGCACGCAGCATGGCTTTGATATTTCCGCGCCACCTGAACTGAACATGACAAGCTTTCTAGAGAAAATGCAGTCTTTAGAAAAAATCACCCATGATTTTTGTGCCGATCCAATTAATGTGCTCACAGAAAAACGTTTTCTCATTCGACGCTTTTTCTTGAGTTTGGGTGCAGAAGCTCAAGGTGCTTTCCAAAATGCGCATGATGATACTGAGCGCTGGATTAACAATGTCATTGTCACATTGAAGATTCAAATTGAAACGCATAAAGAAGCGCTAGATCAACGCATCAAAGGCCTAGTAGAGGCAAAATCCAGTTCTGAAGCGCTCAACAAACAGATTGTGCAAGTCAGCGAAGAATATAAACATATCGCCAGTCAGTGCAAATTACTGGACGATGCGTTATTACAACTGATGAAAGCCATTTTGCAGGCCTCTAAAATCAAGCAAGAAAAACTGGAAAAAGAAAACCAAATGAAAGCGCTGAACTTTGAAGGTTTACCCTTGATGTAATGTAAAGCGCTATCTCACTAAGGCCTCTGCGCAAGCAGCTGGCCAAGTTAAATCCAAATAATATCGAACTCTTCCCGCGCGCACTGCGTTTCAATCTGCAATGAAACTGGTTTTTGAATAAAGTCTGATAGGTTGGCCAGACTTTGTGACTCCTCATCCATCAGCATATTAATCACTTCGGCAGACGCCAGTATCTTAAATTCTTTGGCGTCAAACTGCTTCGACTCACGCAGTAATTCGCGCATAATTTCATAGCAGATAGTTTGTGCTGTTTTCAGTTCACCGCGGCCCTGACACACCTCGCACGCCTCACACAATAAATGCGCCAAACTCTCTCGCGTACGTTTGCGTGTGAGTTCCACCAAGCCCAGCGGCGTAAAGCCATTCACATTAATACGCGCCCGGTCTGTAGCAATCGCCTTTTTCAACTCATCCAACACGGTTTCACGCTGACTGTCTTCATCCATGTCGATGAAATCAACAATGATAATGCCGCCCAAATTGCGTAGCCGTAGCTGGCGCGCAATACATTGCGCTGCTTCTAAATTGGTTTTAAAGATGGTGTCTGAAAGGTTTTTGCCACTGACAAAGCTACCCGTATTCACATCCACAGTCGTGAGGGCTTCCGTTTGATCAAAAATCAAATAACCACCAGATTTCAATTCCACTTTGCGTGCCAGTGCTTTTTCGATTTCTTTTTCGATATCATAAAAATCAAACAGCGCACGCTCGCCTTTGTAATGAAACAAAGGCTTTAATGCTCTGGCCACATACAATTCGGCAAACTCTTTTAGGCGCTCATACATTTCGCGTGAATCTACGCGAATAGTAGAAGTTTCCGCGCATACCACATCACGCAAAATACGTTTGGGCAGACTTAGGTCATAAAAAATTAAGGAGCGTTCGCTGGCCTGTTTACTTTCCACCTGAATTTTTTGCCAAACTTTGTGCAAATACTCAATGTCAGCCAGCAACTCTTCATCTGTTGCGGTTTCTGACATGGTGCGAATGATATAGCCGCCCGCCCGCTGTTCTGGTAATAGTCCGAGCAAACGATTGCGCAAAAATTCACGTTCTTCTTCAATCTCAATACGTTGTGACACGCCAATATGATTTTGGTATGGCAGAAACACCAAAAAGCGGCCGGCAATACTGATTTCGGTGGTCAATCGCGCGCCCTTGGTACCGATAGGCTCTTTAATGACTTGCACAATCACGGACTGACCTTCGTGCAATACCTCTTGAATCGGCTTTTCAATTTTTATGTCGCCATCTTCAATATGGCATTCCATGATGTCTGCCACATGTAGAAAAGCAGCGCGCTGCAAGCCAATTTCGATAAACGCAGATTGCATGCCGGGCAGCACACGCACCACTGTGCCACGATAGATATTGCCGACAATCCCCAACGAAGAGCTACGCTCGATATGCAACTCTTGCACGATGCCTTGTTCGAGAATCGCCACACGCGTTTCTTGCGGTGTGACATTAATTAAGATTTCTTGCGCCACTATGATCTTTCAATTATTAAGTATTCATTCATTTGGTGAAGCAGTTGCGCTGTTTCGTACAGGGGTAGCCCCATCACACCCGAATAACTGCCATCAATGCGTTGAATCCAAGCGCCTGCCAGCCCTTGAATGCCATAACTACCGGCTTTATCTCGGTGCTCCCCTGCTTGGATATAAGCCTCTAGCATGGTGTCGGTCAGCGGCATCATCTCAACCTGTGTTGTATTGAGTAGCCTTAGTGTGCGATTGTAACCACAAACGGCAATCGCTGTATGCACTTGGTGCGTTGTCCCGGAGAGTTTTTTTAACATACGCATAGCATCCGCATCGTTTTCGGGTTTACCCAGAATTTCGCCTGCAAGCGCAACAGTCGTATCTGCGGCCAAGATAAACAATTGGTTTGACTGATCAACACTGGCCCGGATTGCCTCTGCTTTCTCGACAGCAAGCCTTAATACATAATCCGCTGCTGCTTCATTTAGCCTGACCGATTCATCAATATCTGCCGGCATGACGGTACAACTGACATCAATCTGTTTTAATAATTCAATACGCCTAGGGCTGCGTGAAGCGAGGATAATATGCATAAATAAAATACTAGTGTCTGTGTGATAGATTGACTATGATGGGCACGTCAATGTGATTGACACATTGTAAACCAGTGAAGTGATGTCTATGGATGATTATAGTTATTTAGTGAAAATCACCATCGCCTTATTTGCGATTGTGAACCCGATTGGCAGCCTGCCAATTTTTATCAGCGCTACCGAAGGCTGGCAAAAGACCGACCGTGCGCGTACAGCGCGTACCGTGGCACTTTCAGTATTCACTGTATTAAGCCTCTCAGCATTTATTGGCGATGGCATTCTGGATTTCTTCGGCATCAGCATCCCCTCGTTTCAGGTAGGCGGCGGTATTCTCATTTTACTCATTTCCATTTCGATGATGCATGGCAAGCAAGGCGGTACGCGACAAACGCCGGAAGAAGCACAAAGCTTGGCCGAACGTGATGTCATTGCCATCGTGCCGCTCAGCATTCCATTATTGGCTGGCCCCGGGGCTATCTCCCATATGATTTTAAGTGCGCAGCAACACCCCAGCTTTACCGGGCATCTCGCATTAGTGGTTCCTGTCGCCGTGATTGCTGGCGTCATCTGGCTAGTCTTGCAGTTGGCAGACGCCATCACACAGCGGCTGGGTACCATTGGCATTAATATCATCACACGTCTGATGGGGCTGATTTTGGCTGCAATGGCGGTAGAGTTTATTGCGCACGGATTGATTGGCTTATTTCCGCAATTAGCCAGTTAACGGTAAAATACCAATATTATTTTCAAAGACGTACTGCGTGAACAAACCTATCAAATCTGCCCAATGGAAACCCAATGTCACGGTGGCAGCCATCATCGAGCAAGACGGGAAATTCTTACTCGTCGAAGAAACCACTGACAGAGGCAATCGTTTCAACCAGCCTGCGGGGCACTTGGAAGAACATGAAACAATTATTGATGCCGCGATTCGCGAGACGCTTGAAGAAACTGCGTATGACTTCACGCCCGAATACTTAGTGGGTATTTACCATTGGCAACACCCACTGAATGGGATTACTTATTTGCGCTTCGCCTTTGCTGGTAAGTTGGGTGCACATTACCCTGAGCGCACGTTGGATGACGGTATCATCGGCACAGTTTGGAAAAGCCAAGATGAAATCGCAAAAGACACTGCACTGATGCGTAGCCCGCAAGTGTTGCTGTGTGTAGAAGATTATTTAGCAGGCAAACGTTATCCGTTAGCCTTACTCACCCATTTAGGTCAAGCATTATGAAAACTCCGCATGTCATTGTTGGATTATCCGGCGGTGTAGATTCCTCCGTCACCGCCATGCTGCTCAAACAACAAGGCTATCAAGTCACCGGTTTATTCATGAAAAACTGGGAAGACGATGACAATGATGAGTACTGCTCATCCAAGCAAGATTTGATTGATGCTGTGTCTGTCGCGGATAGACTTGGCATTGAGATTGAAGCCGTCAACTTTAGCAAAGAGTACAAAGACCGCGTGTTCGCCAATTTTCTAGAAGAGTATCAGGCTGGTAGAACGCCGAACCCGGATATTCTGTGTAACGCAGAAATCAAGTTCAAAGCGTTTTTAGACCATGCCATGGGCATGGGGGCAGATTTAATCGCCACTGGCCACTATGCCAAAGTACGTGAAAATCCATTACAAGCTGGTCAGTACCAATTGCTCAAAGCAGATGATGGCAGCAAAGACCAAAGCTATTTTCTACACCGCTTGAATCAGGCGCAACTGTCAAAAACGTTATTCCCGCTGGGTAGCTATCTTAAGCGCGAAGTACGAGAGATGGCACGCGAAGCAGGCTTAGCCAACGCAGAAAAGAAAGACTCCACTGGCATTTGTTTTATTGGTGAGCGCCCTTTCCAAGAGTTTTTGCAACGCTATTTGCCGCGCCAACCGGGCGATATGAAAACACCGGAAGGCAAGCTGGTCGGCCAACATGAAGGCTTGATGTATTATACGCTGGGGCAACGTCAAGGGCTAAAAATCGGTGGTAGCCGTGAAAGCAATGGCGAGCCTTGGTTTGTAGCGGCTAAAGACATGGCCAAAAACGAGCTGATTGTGGTGCAAGGTCACGACCATCCGTTATTGCAAAGTGACGGCCTCAAAGCTGGGCAGTTACATTGGATTAGCGGTGAAGAACCCAAGACCAACTGGGTGTACGCAGCAAAAACACGCTACCGCCAGCCCGATGCCCCCTGTGAAATAGATGCTGTAGATACCCAAGAGGTGGATATCCGTTTTGGTCAAAAGCAATGGGCGGTTACACCCGGCCAGTCCGCTGTGGTGTATGAGAGCAATGTATGTTTGGGTGGCGGTATCATTACTGGGGCGCTATAAGTTAGGCCAATAGGCTAAACCAATCATTGATATCACCAAAAAGGGTGGCTAGGCCACCCTTTTGACATTGCAAATGCTAAGACCTAAGACTACTAATCCCAGCTTAATGCGCCACCGGTTTGATATTCGGTCACACGTGTTTCAAAAAAGTTTTTCTCTTTTTTCAAATCCATCATTTCACTCATCCATGGGAATGGATTAGTCGCGCCCGGATACAACGCATCCAGACCAATCTGCTGACAACGACGGTTGGCAATAAACCGCAAATACTCTTTGAACATAGTGGCATTTAAACCCAAGACACCACGCGGCATGGTCGCTTCCGCATATTGATATTCCAGCTCTACGCCATGTTGAATCAAACTACGAATTTCATCACGGAATTCGGCGGTCCACAAATGTGGATTTTCTAGCTTAATGGTATTGATCACATCGATACCAAAATTGCAGTGCATGGATTCATCGCGCAAAATGTATTGATACTGCTCGGCCGCGCCCTGCATTTTATTCTGGCGACCTAACGCTAGAATCTGCACAAAGCCTACATAAAAGAACAAGCCTTCCATGATGCAGGCAAACACAATCAGTGAGCGCAGTAGTTGTTGGTCGGCTTCCGACGTTCCGGTTTTAAACGCTGGGTCCGTCAGCGTATTGATGAACGGAATCAGGAAATCATCTTTGGCCTTAATGCTCGCCACTTCTTGGTAAGCATTAAACACTTCCGACTCATCCAAGCCTAAGCTTTCTACAATATATTGGTAAGCATGCGTATGGATGGCCTCTTCAAATCCTTGACGCAGCAAATATTGGCGGCATTCCGGCGCAGTAATATGACGGTATGTACCCAACACAATATTGTTGGCTGCCAGTGAGTCTGCTGTCGTAAAAAACCCTAAATTACGTTTAACGATTAAGCGCTCATCTTCAGTCAGCGCGGTGCTGTCTTTCCATTGTGCAATGTCGCGGCTCATGCTGACCTCTTGCGGCATCCAATGGTTAGCGCAACCCGCCAAGTATTTATCCCAAGCCCAGTGGTATTTAAACGGCACCAATTGATTCACATCGGTTTGACCGTTAATCATACGTTTGTCATTAGCATTCACACGGCCTGTGAATGCAGGTTGATTGGCTGCCAGGCTGGGTGCTGGCGGGGTCGATACCACATGCAGTTGTGGTTTGGCTTCTGTCATTTCTAACGCAATATCTTCTTCAAAATTTAACATATCTATTCCATTCGTTAGTATTTATGCTTTTATTCATTACTAGACATAGCAAGTGAGCGAAAGCTTTTGTGGCAAGGCGCAACCGAACGCAAAAAACAAGACAGTACAAACTACGGTGCAGTTTTTGAGTACGGTTGCAACACAGCCACGGAAGCTTGTAGCCACTTGCTATTGGCAGGATTCGCACTCAGGGTTATCAATTGAGCACATTTTAGGCGCCGGCTCCGGTTCACTCATCGCACCTGCAGATACCGCATTGAGTTCGCCACCGGTACCGGTCGATTTCTCTGCAGCCGTTGCCCCCATTGAGCGCAAGTAGTAAGTGGTTTTTAAGCCACGCAACCACGCCAACATGTAAATATCATTTAATTTTTTGCCTGATGGCACAGCAAAGTACAGGTTCAGCGATTGTGCTTGGTCTATCCATTTTTGGCGGCGCGCGGCAGCTTCTACTAACCAGCTCGGGTCTACATCAAACGCTGTGGCATACAGTGCTTTTAAATCTGCAGGTACACGTTCGATTTTAGCCAAGGAGCCATCGTAATATTTCAAGTCCGATACCATGACTTCATCCCATAAACCGCGGGCCTTGAGGTCATTCACCAATTGCTCATTCACAATCGTGAACTCGCCAGACAAGTTGGATTTTACGTACAGGTTTTGATATTCCGGCTCAATGCTGGCAGACACGCCAACAATGTTAGAAATCGTCGCTGTCGGTGCAATGGCCACGCAATTGGAGTTACGCATACCGACTGCAGCAATACGGCTACGTAATGCAGCCCAATCTAATGTGATTGAACGGTCGACTTCTACATGGCCACCACGTTCTGTCGTCAGTAAATCAAGCGTGTCGAATGGCAAAATACCTTGATCCCACAAGCTGCCTTTAAAGCTGGAGTATGCGCCACGCTCTTCTGCCAACTCGGTCGATGCCCAATAGGCGTGATAACACACGGCTTCCATGGTGCGATCCGCAAACTCTACTGCCGCTTGTGATGCATAAGGAATACGCATAGCATGCAGTGCATTTTGGAAACCCATTATGCCCATGCCCACCGGGCGATGACGATAGTTAGAATTGCGCGCTTTGCCTACGGCGTAGAAGTTAATATCCACCACGTTGTCTAACATGCGCATCGCTACTTTAGTGGTCGCAGCCAATTTGGCTTGGTCAATAATCAGCGCATCTCCCTCTTGCGTGAGATGTTGCAATAGATTGACCGAACCCAAGTTACACACGGCAATTTCCGTATCCGATGTGTTAAGTGTGATTTCGGTACAAAGATTGGAGCTATGCACTACGCCCACGTGTTGCTGTGGTGAGCGAATATTGCATGGGTCTTTAAATGTGATCCAAGGATGGCCTGTTTCAAACAACATCGACAGCATCTTGCGCCACATTTGCAAGGCCGGCACGCGCTTGAATAATTTGATTTCACCGTTATCGGCTTTACGCTCATATTCGGTGTAAGCCGCAGCAAACTTTTTGCCGTATAGATCATGCAAATCAGGCACATCAGAAGGTGAGAACAATGTCCATTCGCCATTTTCAGTCACGCGTTGCATGAACAAATCCGGAATCCAATGCGCGGTATTCATGTCGTGCGTACGACGACGGTCATCCCCAGTGTTTTTGCGTAAATCCAGAAACTCTTCAATGTCCAGATGCCAAGTTTCCAAGTAACCGCACACTGCACCCTTGCGCTTGCCGCCTTGATTGACAGCGACTGCGGTATCGTTCACGACTTTTAAGAATGGAATCACACCTTGGCTCTTGCCATTGGTGCCCTTAATCCGCGCACCTAGTGCACGTACTGGCGTCCAATCGTTACCCAAACCACCCGCATATTTTTGTAGCAAGGCGTTTTCTTTAATGCCTTGGTAGATGCCTTCTAAATCATCGCTCACCGTCGTCAAATAGCAGGAAGATAATTGTGAGTGCAATGTACCGCTGTTAAATAGCGTAGGTGTCGAGCTCATAAAGTCAAAACTGGAGAGCAAGTGGTAAAACTCAATCGCGCGTTCTTCGCGATCAATTTCATTGATGGCCAAACCCATGGCCACACGCATAAAGAAAATCTGCGGCAATTCAATACGACGCTCTTCAATATGTAAGAAATAGCGGTCGTACAAGGTTTGCAAACCCAAATAACCAAATTGAAAATCACGGTCATGTGTTAATTCTGCGCCCAGTTTTTCCAAGTCAAACTGGCCTAAACGCGGGTCTAGTAAATCGGCTTCAATACCAATCTTGATATAGCGTGGAAAATAAGCAGCGTAAGCAGTGGCCATTTCGGTATGCGATACCGCACCACCTAGCACTTCCGCACGCACCAAATCCAACTGCAGGCGCGCGGTCACATAGTTATAGGCAGGCTCAGTTTCAATCAGGCTACGTGCAGAAAGAATCAGCGCTTTACGCACCTCGTTAAACCCAATGCCATCGTATAAATCGCGTACGGCTTGCTCAACCACCACGCTCGGTTTCACTGTGCTGCCCAAACCCACACACGCCTCTTCCACCATGTTATTTAGCATGGTCATATTGAGCGGTTTAAGCTTGCCGTCGATATTGATATTGATGTGATGGGCTTGTTGCTCTGGCGCATTGGCTTTCTCGGCAGCACGTTCGGCATTGCGCTTTTCGCGATACAGCACATAAGCGCGTGCGACATCGTGGTTACCATTGCGCATCAAGGCCAGCTCTACTTGGTCTTGAATATCTTCGATATGCACTGCCCCACCTGCTGGCATACGGCGCAACAATGCGGTATTTACCAATTGGCTGAGTGTAGCCACTTGATCACGCACACGTTGCGAAGCCACACTTTGATTGCCCTCTACCGCTAAAAACGCTTTGGTAATGGCAATAGCAATTTTGTCGAGTTGGTAGGCCACCACTGCGCCATTACGGCGGATGACTTGTAAAGTCGGATGTTGGCCAGATTGTGATGTTTCTACTGTTGATGTTCTTACATCATCCATGGATAGCTCCCTTAAAAAAGGGGCAGGTATGCCTTTGGTGCGCTCACATTTTGTTTAAACAGTAAGCTTCAAAAAAGACCAGCTGGCAGAGTGTTGGTGCAAAGTGCAACACTCTATCTGCCGAGGACACCCCGCCTCAAACGTTATCAAAAATATTCACGCAATCAAGGTGAAAATACTGACGGCAGGTCTCCTGGCTCTTAGGTCTTCATTGTTTTTAGGCCTTCCCACATCAAACAATGCAGTGGCAGCTAATCAAAACAACTCGCTAATTACAGTTGCGGGGGCAGCTTTGGCTTGAGGTTAGACATTACATGTTAACCCGTACCGAATTCCCTTTTATTTCAACGTTTGATTAAAAGTTGAAAACCGTAGTGACGTTAATGTAACCCAATATAATGTGGTTTATCAATACAAAAAACACAATATATTGAATATATTTATCTAAAATTGATTATCGCTTTGATTTTATTCAAGTTTTAAATTAGCTTTAAATTAATTTAAAATTAAAAAAACCTCATGTCTCCATGAGGTTTTTATGTGGCCTAACGCACACAACCTTATGCGCTAGATTTCACTCAATTGCACTATGCAGCTGCCAAAGAAGTACGCAGACTTTTTGCAACCTGCACCATGTGTGCTAATGCCTCCATCGTTTCTGGCCACCCACGCGTTTTCAGGCCGCAATCCGGGTTGATCCATAAACGATCGGCTGGAATCACTTCCAACGCACGCTGCATCAGCTTTTCCATTGAGGCTACCGTAGGCACGCGTGGCGAGTGAATATCATACACACCAGGGCCAATCTCATTCGGGTAGGCAAATGCGCCAAAGCCATCTAATAGCTCCATGGCTGAGCGTGAAGTTTCAATGGTAATCACATCCGCATCCATGGCCGCAATGGCTGGCAAAATATCATTAAACTCTGCGTAGCACATGTGTGTATGAATCTGTGTCGTATCTTCTGCCACACTGGCAGATAACTTAAATGCACGCACTGCCCAATTTAAGTAATGCTCCCACGCGGCTTTTTGTAGCGGCAAGCCTTCACGCAACGCTGGCTCATCAATTTGAATAATGGCAATCCCCGCTTGTTGTAAATCGGCCACTTCATCGCGGATGGCTAGCGCTAATTGCAGTGCAGTCAAATAACGTGGCTGATCGTCACGCACAAACGACCACTGCAACATCGTCACCGGGCCAGTCAACATGCCCTTCACCGGTTTGGCTGTGAGCGATTGTGCATAACGCGCATATTCCACGGTCATGGGTGTTGGTCGATACACATCGCCATAAATCACTGGCGGTTTTACGCAACGTGAGCCATAGCTCTGCACCCAACCATACTGAGTAAAGGCATACCCTGCCAATTGCTCACCAAAATACTCCACCATATCGTTACGCTCGGCTTCGCCGTGTACCAGCACATCCAGCTCCAGTACTTCCTGCTGACGAACCGCGTACTCAATGTGCTCCAACATTTTGGCGTGATAATGCGTTTGTGGCAGCGTGCCTTTTTTAAAAGCGGCACGGGCGGCACGGATATCTGCAGTCTGCGGGAAAGAACCAATGGTAGTGGTAGGCAGTAGCGGCAATTGCAAGCGTGTTTTTTGCATAGCCTGGCGCGTTGTAAACGTACTGGCGCGGTTTTCATTGACAGTATCAATGTTGGCAATCCTAGCTTGCACCGTTTGATCATGCACGCGGGTAGATGCTTTGCGGCTAGCAATCGCCTGCCGTGATTGTGCAAGTGCCTCTGCCACAGAAGCAGCCCCATGATTAATCGCCTGCGCTAATAGATGAAGCTCATCTAACTTTTCATCGGCAAATGCTAACCAAGATTTAAGCTCCTTGTCTAACTGCTGCTCATATCTAAGTGTGACTGGTGTGTGCAACAGTGAGCAGCTTGGCGCGATCCACAGACGTTCTTTTAAACGTTCGGCGGGCACTGCCAAGAGCGCGAGCGTTTTGTCCAAATCGTTACGCCAAATATTGCGGCCATCAATCACCCCGACAGAAAGCACCCAGTAGGCAGGCAATGCGTTCACCCATGGCAGTAATTGTTCTGGCGCACGCACGGCATCAATATGCAAACCATCCACTGGTAAATCAGTAATCACACTTTGGTAGCGCGTGATGTTGGCAAAGTAAGTCGTTAGCAATAGTTTAGGGCGCTGCGTTCTCAACCAAGCATAAGCACGCTGAAACGCTTTTAACCATTGATCATCTAAATCCAACGCAAAAATGGGCTCGTCAATTTGCACCCACTCAATCTTTCTAATGTGTAGCTCTTGCAGCAAATGCGCGTATTGCTGCGCTAGCCCATCTAACAAATCCAGCGCATGGATGCCTTTAGCTTTGCTTAAATACAAAAAGCTGACCGGCCCCAACAACACAGGCTTTACGTTGGCATTTAACTTTTGCGCTTCGTCTAGCTGGGTTAAGAAGTCATGTGCATTCACCGAAAACTGCGTTTCCGCATTCAGCTCAGGTACGATGTAATGATAGTTGGTATCAAACCACTTGGTCATCTCCATGGCGGGTTGCTCAATATTGCCACGCGCTAATGCAAAATATGCAGTCTCCGGCGGTGCATTTTTTTCACCAAACGGTGGCTTGGCAAAGCGCTTAGGCGTTGCACCAAACAACACAGCGTGGTCTAGCACATGGTCGTATAAAGAAAAATCATTGCTACTGATATACGTGAGCTCTGCTGCCTGCTGTTTTTGCCAATGGTTGGCACGCAATTGTGCTGCTGTGTTTTGTAAATCCGATGCAGTCGTTTCACCACGCCAGAACGACTCTAACGCAAACTTAAGCTCACGTTGTTCACCCACACGCGGGTACCCTAAAATATGTGTTTGTGCCATGTGCTGCCCTTCGCTTTTGAAAAAGCGTTATTGTTGATGACACAACTTTATTAATAAAGCGAAAGTTTTTATGGTAAATTTGAATTTAATTCATACCAAATATTTAAACTACTCAAATGCTAGAAATTCGCCACCTAAAATCGCTCAAAGCCATTGCGGAAACCAACAAACTTGGCTTGGCCGCTCAGCGTGTGTTTTTAACGCAGTCTGCGCTGTCGCATCAAATCAAAGCGTTAGAACAGCATTACGATATTGTGCTGTTCAAACGCATGCCGCAGGGCTTAACGTTTACCAAGGCCGGCGAACGTTTACTGGCGTTGGCGCATGAGCTATTGCCCGCCATTGAAAAAGCAGAGCGCGATTTGGTGCGCTTAAAAAGCAATCAGTCTGGAGAACTGCGGATTGTGCTGGAATGCCACACTTGCTTTGATTGGCTCACTCCAGTGATGGACAACTTTAGACGCGCTTGGCCCGAGGTAGAAATTGATCTAGTGGCCGGTTTTCACAGTGACCCTTGGCAACTCATTGATGAAGGCAAAGCCGATATTGTGATTGGCGGTTTACCGCAAAAGAATACGCACCTACCTTACCTGCCTTTATTCAAATTTGAAATCATGGCAGTGTTGCCAAATGACCATCGGCTTGCCAAAAAAACCAAGTTAGAGGCCAAAGATTTTGAAGGCGAAACGTTGATTACTTATCCAGTAGCTGACACTAGGATAGACGTGATTCAGCAAGTATTAGCGCCAGCCGATATTCAGTATCACCGCCGCACAGCAGAATTAACCATCGCGATTATGCAACTGGTCGCCAGTCGGCGCGGAGTGGCTGCGCTGCCCAATTGGGGCATTCGTAGTTACGTGGATCATGACTATGTGATTGCTAAATCCATCGGCAAGCAAGGGTTGTGGTCAAACTTATATCTGATTGCATCGCAAGAGACCATTTCAAAACAATATGTGATTGATTTAAATGAAATTATCAGAAACACCTGCTTCAATCAATTAGATGCAATCCAGCTGATTTAAACCGCACAATCAGGCTCAATTGGAATTGAAGCGGGTTAGCACGTTTAATTAAAGTATTGTGCACGCGATGCCGTAAATACAATCAAAGCATCTCGTAACTAGTGCTAATTGACGATGGATAACCTATGGCTTACGTATTAAGAAATGATCAAGGCAATATCATTGCCGCCAGTAGTACTGTTCAGGTAGAGGCACATTGGCAATTTTTGGAAAACAAACATCCGGACTATATTGCGTTTATTGAGGCGGAATTAAAGCAACATGCGGCGTTTCGCGAGAGTGATATTCAGCTTGCGCGTGTATTGGAGGATTTAATTGAGATTTTGATTGAGCGCAACCTCATTCAGTTCACTGATTTCCCATCCGCTGCACAAAAACGCTTGAATGACCGTCAATCGATGCGCTCAAAAAATCGGCTGTCTATGATTGTGGAAGACGAGGACGAGATGACGCTGCCCTTGCCTATGCACTTTTAAGCCATTAGGGCGTTGGCATGGTTTGTTTAAAACTGGGGCGCTTAATCAACACATTGTAGTGTTTGGCTAAGTTAGGGAATTTATCTTGCCAGGTTTTCCCTTCCCAGCGCAATTGCTTAAAGCGCAAATCAAAGTAAGCCAAGCTACAGCCCAACGCGATATCCGCTAAGCTAAACGTTTCGTTCACGCACCATTTCTTTTTTAACAAATCCGCATCTAGCACGGCAAGCCCTTGCATCACTTTACTCATTTGCTTATCGATTTGCGTCTGCGATTGTTGCACCTCTGGCTTGCGCTGTTCCATCACAACTGCTACCGCTGCATCACACACACCATCAGCCAGCGCTTCCCAGCGGCGCACTTTGATTTTGGCAAGATGATCGTGCGGGATGAGTTGTGCCAAGGGTGTGCGGTGATCCAGATATTCCACAATCACGCGTGAGTCGTACAAAGCCTCACCATCATCCAACACCAGCACCGGCACTTTACCCAACGGGTTATGCTGACGCACTGGGCAATCCGGATCGGACAGCACCACCTCGTTCAACGCAATATCCACATGTTTTTCGAGCGCAACGATACGCACTTTACGTGCATACGGGCTATTGACGGTATAAAGAAGTTGCATAAAAGTGATGAATAAATGTAAAGAATGCCCATTATAATAGAATTATGACGACACCGCTTTTTACACAACAGTTTCCCCCGCATTCACCAGAATTTTTACAATTAGTGCATGCACAAGTCACGCTAGCACTGCAAGAAGACATAGGCACGGGGGACTTAACCGCATCGCTCATTCCTGAGCATCAACAAGCGCAAGCCACCATTATTGCTAGAGAGTCAGCTGTCGTGTGCGGGCAAGATTGGTTGAATGCCTGCTTTCATCAGCTAGACCCGCAAGCCAAGATTGTGTGGCATGTTAAAGAAGGCGAAACGGTGCCTCCTAATCAACTGTTATGCGAAATTTCAGGGCAAGCACGTGCACTGCTCACCGCGGAACGTACCGCACTAAATTTTCTGCAAACGCTGAGTGCCACAGCGACGGCCACGCGGCAATACGTGGATGAGATTCAAGGCTTACCCACCGCAGTACTGGACACGCGCAAAACTATTCCCGGATTACGCTTGGCGCAAAAATATGCAGTGACCATTGGCGGTGGGCTAAACCAACGTTTGGCTTTGTACGATGGCATTTTGATTAAAGAAAACCATATTGCTACGGCGGGCAGCATTAGTGCCGCATTACATAGTGCGTTTAGTCTCCACCCCGGCGTGAGCACCCAAATAGAAGTAGAAAATTTAACGCAGCTAGAAGAGGCATTGCAAGCTGGCGCAAAAAATATTCTGCTAGATAATTTTACCTTGGAGCAAATGCGCGTAGCAGTGCAGCTTAACCAACAACGTGCAGTGTTGGAAGCTTCTGGCAATGTGAGCTTGGCCACAATACGCACGATTGCAGAAACTGGCGTAGATAGAATTTCGATTGGTAGTTTAACCAAACATATCCGCGCAGTAGACCTAAGTATGCGTATTAAAATGCACTAAATTGCACTTTTTCGTTCATAATAGAATGAATATTTTTTACGACTCACTATGAACACAGTTACTCGTTCACATGCCCCAAAAATCTCCAGTAGACTCAATCTGGGTGAAGTGTTGCGCATGCTGGTTAATGATGGCCATATTGATAAAGTACAAGCGGAAAAGCTGTACAAAGACAGAAAAAAAGACAGCTCTAATCTGCACCCGATTGTGGTGATTGCAGAGCAAAAATGGAAAGATCTCAAGCCGCCACATAAGTCACTCTCGGTAGAGCAATTAAGTCACTTTATTGCGCATCACGCCAAAGTAGATTTTTACCATATTGACCCGCTCAAGTTAGATTTCTCCTCTGCCGCACAAGTCATGTCTAAGGCGTATGCAGAACGCCTAAAAATCATGCCGATTTCTGTCAAAGGCGATACTGCGACCATTGCCACAGCAGATCCTTTCCATGTGGAGTGGATTGCTGATTTAGAGCGTGTGCTCAATTTAAAAATCAAACTGGTGATGGCGAACCCGTTGGAAATCAATCGCTACTTGCCGGAAATTTACAATCTCGCCACCTCCATCAATCAAGCAAACCTTGCTAAGGCTGGCCAAATTGTTGGCGTACAAAACTTTGAGCAACTCATTGAGCTGGGTAAAGATAAAAACTTAGATGCCAACGAGCAACATGTGGTCAACATTGTAGACTGGTTGCTGAAATATGCGTTTGAACAACGTGCCAGTGACATTCATTTAGAGCCTCGCCGCAATGTTGGCACCATGCGTTTCCGTATTGATGGTGTGTTGCATCAAGTCTACCAACTGCCCAGCAACATCATGAACGCGATTACCAGCCGCATTAAGCTGCTGGGGCGGATGGACATGGTAGAAAAACGGCGCCCGCAAGATGGTCGCATCAAGACACTGAGCGGCGATGGCACCGAAATTGAGTTACGGCTTTCCACCATGCCCACGGCATTTGGTGAAAAATTGGTGATGCGGGTATTTACGCCGGACGTGATTGTGCAGGACTTTTTACAGCTTGGCTTCTCCAAAAAACAAGCTGAGCTTTGGGCACAATGGACCAAAGCACCCAACGGCATTATTTTGGTGACAGGGCCAACTGGTTCAGGTAAAACCACCACGCTATATTCCACACTCAAACAGCTCGCCACCCCCGAGGTCAATGTCAGCACGGTAGAAGACCCGATTGAAATGATTGAACCTGCATTTAACCAAATGCAGGTCACGCAAAACATAGGCTTGGGCTTTGCCGAAGGTATCCGCACACTGATGCGGCAAGACCCAGACATTATCATGGTGGGTGAGATTCGCGACCAAGCAACTGCGGACATGGCGATACAAGCTGCGCTGACGGGACACTTGGTGCTCTCCACTTTGCATACCAATGATGCGCCTTCTGCCGTCACCCGTTTGCTGGATTTGGGTGTGCCGTCTTATCTAATTCACTCCAGCATTTTAGGCATTATGGGGCAACGCTTGGTACGTACCCTGTGCCAAGCCTGCAAAGTGCCTACAGAGCTGACCGATGATGAGTGGAAATCGGTCACTTATCCATTCAGGGCCAATAAACCAACCACAGCCATGAAAGCAGTAGGATGCTTAGAATGCCGTAATACAGGTTACCGCGGGCGTAGTGGCATTTATGAAATGTTGACGTTTTCTAACAAAATTAGAAAACTCATCACGCCAGATACCGATTTGGCCGTACTGAGAAACCTTGCCTACCAAGAAGGCATGCAACCTTTGCTGCTGAATGGTGCGGAAAAAATTGCCGCTGGTTTAACGACGGTAGAAGAAGTACTGAAAGTTGCGCCGCCGATTGAGCAATAATGAATAAATTAACTCGTTGGTAAAAAAGGTAAAAGCCTAATACACATCCCGACGATAGCGGCCAGCCGCAATCAATGTAGATAATTTCGCCTCACCCAATAATTCAAGCAGCACCCCATGCACGGCTGGTGCCATACCACTGGCGCTACCGCACACGTAAATAGCAGCACCCTCGTTTACCCACTGCAACACGTCAGGCCCTACCATCCTCAATACATCTTGCACATAGACACGCTCACCTTGGTCGCGTGAAAAGGCCGTTTCCACCCTGGCTAATACCCCTTGTTCACGCCAGCGCTCTAATTCGTCTTTAAAGTAAGCGTCGTGCTTGGCATTACGCTCACCAAAAATCAGCCAACTATTACGCTGCCCTGTGTGGGCACGCCACTTTAGATGCGCTCTTAATCCTGCAATCCCGGTACCATTTCCAATTAAAATCAATGGAATGTCATTTGCTGGCGGATGAAAAGCTGCATTCTCGCGTATGCGCACGGCAATATCACTATTCAAAGCTGCATATTCTGTTAGCCAGCCGGAGCCAATACCTAATCGGCCATCAGCGTAATGGGTTTGGCGAATCACAAGTTCCAGGCTGTTATCTTGCGGTATCGATGCAATCGAATACTCACGGTGCGGTAATGTTGTTAACCTCAGCAAGACTGCTTCAGCATCTAAACTGACTAACCCGTCAAAATCAGCAGCATCATGCGGCAGCAATTTGTTTTGTAATGCTTCATTAAAAGTCATACTCCCATCGCCCACACTTATCGCGCCATCTAAACCAAGGCGTTTAAGAAATGTATCGATAGATTTCTGTGCGTTTCGTGGCCCAACTTCTGCAATATCACCGGCTTGCCAATGCATGTCTTGCTGCCTAGAAAGTCTTAAATGGTAGACGGGGGCGCCTGCACTGCCTGCATTCAGCAATGTACGCTCAGTTAACTGCCAGTGTTGGTATTCCGGCGTTTTCCAGTCAGCCATTTCCGTGTCCTTTGCCAGCATACTGAGTTGGTATTGCCAATGTCTTAATGCCCCGTCATCGCTTTTGTCTACCTCGACCATATCGAATAAAGGATTAGCATGCGTATGTTGCAACCAAGTATCCAGCGTGTGCCCAAAGCCGCAGAAGTGGGTATAGCTGGTATCCCCTAGCGCTAAAATAGCGTAGGCAAGATGCATAAGACGCGTATCTTCTAGCATCACTTTTTGTATAAACTCGACAGCATTGTCTGGTGCGTCACCTTCGCCCGTGGTACTGACTACAAACAATGCACGCGTGAAGCGTTTGAGCATATCTGTGTTGATTGCTGAGAGCGCGTGTATTTCAACAGCCAACCCTGCCATTTTGAGTGACTCTGCGGTTTTTTGAGCAAGCTGCTCAGCATTGCCAGTTTGGCTGGCATAGGCGACCAGAATGCTACTCTCGTCGCCTAAATTTGCGTTCACTTGATTTTTGCTTAGCCGCGCTTGTGCTGCTGTTTTTCTGTATCGCCAGACAATCCACCCACAAAACAGTAGATAAAGCGTAACGACAGCTGCCGCATTCAGAAGATGCGCCATACGAATATTTGCTGCGTAGGCTAAGCTAGGCAGAAAAAAAGTGAGTCCAACCAACGCATGTTTCATTACAAATTTCATTCCAGCATCGCCATCAATTGAGGAGATAAGTATTCTTTATCTCCTTCTGGTGTTTGTTCCATCAATAGCACAGCCACATCATGTTGCTCGGCATAACTTAACGCAGCTTGCGTACCCATCACGGTAAAAGCTGTTGCTAGTGCATCCGCAATCATGCACTGCGCATGCAGTACCGAAACAGACACCAATGCATTCGATGTGCGATTGATTGGGAAACCTGTTCTAGGGTCTATGGTATGGGCGTAATGCTGACCTTGGTAATCGAAATATCGTCGATAGTCACCAGAGGTGGCTACTGCCAACCCATGTAACGCAACAATGGACTCCGAGATCCCTGATGCGGATGGTGACATCTCAAGTGCAACCCACCATGGCTGCCCATCTGGTTTGATACCAGCACCAGATAGCTCTCCGCCGACTTCAATCAAATAATTCTCGATACCCGCAGCCTCTAGTGCTTGGGCGATTAAATCGACACTATAGCCTTTTGCAATACCCGAAAAATCCACATACAGATTTCCCGGTTGCAATACACGCATCCCTGACTGGTCTAGTTGTAACTTTTGCCAACCTGTATAGGCATGCACTGCTTCCACCTCAGATTTACTGGGCGGAGATATGCGCTGACCATTTGGACCAAATCCCCATAAGTTCACCACTGCACCAATGGTGGGGTCAAATGCGCCGTCGGTATCTGCTGCTATTGTTAATGCACAATCCAGCACTTGAAAAAAAGCGCTGGGCAACGTATGCCAAGTATTGGCACCTGCAGAATTAAACAGACTCAGGTTAGAGTCTGCTTGCCACGTACTCATTTGCGCCACCACCAAATCAAGCTCACGTTGTATCAATGTTTGAACAACTGTTTGTGATGATTGATCAGAATGGATGTAGCGGACAGTCCATGTAGTACCCATAGACTGTCCGTTGAGTGTGTGCAACGCTCCCGTAGGGAGTTTAGAGGGTAGTGATTGCAGGTTTTGTGGTATTAATACACGACGCATCTGCTTATTGTGGCAGTACTTCCAGCGTAACCACATACGCCAACGTGCGCTCTTTAGCTACTTTGTTCGATACTTTGTTATCTTTGAAATCAGCATCTAACCAGTACATACCAGCTTCCGGTAACGATACTTTCAACTTACCATTTTTATCGGTTTTGTAGGTTTTCTCTTCCGTATTATTTCTATAACGGGACTGAGAGCGAATAATGGCAACTTCCACCCCTTCAGTCGGTTTGCCATCGACCAAGAATGTCAATTCAACTGGCTCACCAGTCACCAAATCATTCGGATGTGTAGCGACCACTAATTCAAGGCCTTTGCCACTGGTTTTAAGTGCCGTCGGCTTGCCCACGGTCACAAAGTTCTCCATGCGGCTATCTGTTTCAGATACTTGTAGGTCTTTTGCATCGGCAGGGACTTCTTTTGCCAATGCTTCTGCCGTACCCATAAAACGTTTAGGTTTATTCTCGGCATCTTTCCAACTTGCACGGAAACCAGAACGTAGCAGCTCTAAACGATAAGTACCTTGCTGCTCTAGCTTGGCATCAAATACGGTGCGGAGTTCACCTTTCATCACATTCACAGGCGTCACTTTACTGCCGTCAGGCGCAATAATGTTCAGGGCATCAATCACAAGCGGGCGATGATCAATCATGAATGGAACGCTAGATGTTGCGGCGTCAAACGACACAAACTGTGGTGCAGAAAGTACGGTGCTAGATGGTGCAATCCAAACACCATGTGCATGCGCAACAGAAGCCGTTGCAGCTAGCGCTATAGATACTAGGGTCAATATGTGTTTCATAGCTATGTTCCTCAAAGATGTATATTTAGAAATTAGGGTTTCAGATCCACAATAATATCGCCCAGCTCTTGCTGCCCTGCCGCTTTCACCGTTTCGGCTTTTTTCACCGGCCAAGTAAATGGCACACGGACAATTTCACGGCCACCTTTTTCACGTGCAGACTCCACCGCAATGTTGTATTGGCCGGCAGGTAGATTGGCCAATGGCTCTTTACCTTCTACAAAGGTCATCGCGTGCTCGCCCACCGCACGCGTAGCGCCTGTCACGCCATCCATCGGTAACGACTGGTCACGACCGCTTTTACGCCACCATTGACGCAAGTCTTTTAGCCATTTATCGCTTTGCTCGCCTTTATCGGTTTTCTTTTGGCTATACCAAACAGCCAAATTCTTTTGAACACTTTGGTCAGGCTTTTCAACCCAAATCGCCACATAAGGACGATGATATTCAGACGTGTTGATTTGAGGCAGCGTCACTTTGACATTAATCTCCCCCGCGCCAGCTTGATTAGCAAACATGCCAGCCACTAAAGCCGGAATCAGTGCAGAAACCCAATTACGCATTTACAAACTCTCCTAATAACTTATTGAATAAACAACTTAATGAATAAATAAAATCACTAACACCAATGGCAAGACAATACCCAACCCAACCAAAGGCCATGTTGATGGACGGTTATTAGCATGCATGCTCAACATGCATAACCCTGTGATACTGAATACGAGCGCGGCAACAGAAAAGACATCTAAGAACCAGCTCCAAGCTGTTCCGGTATTTCTACCTTTATGCAAATCATTCAAATAGGAAACCCAGCCACGTTCGGTAAGCTCATAGTTCACTTCACCACTGGCGCGGTCTATCACCAACCAGGCATCGCCGCCAGGGCGGGGCAATGACAAGTAGACTTCAGCGTCAGACCACTCACCCGGTACATTGGCCAACTCAACGCCGATCGCATTGCTCACCCAATCAGCAGTTGCCTTTGGCAAGACGGCTTTATCACTAGAGGGCGCAGCTTTAATCTGGTTTAACAGCGCTGGAGGCACGGTGGCTGATTTGTTAGAGACTACAGGCACCGATTCGATATGCGTTGCGTTGTTAAGCGTAATCCCCGTAATAGCAAACAGCAACATGCCGACAAGGCATGCAGCTGAGCTGATCCAATGCCAGCGATATAGATGCTTGAGCCAGAACGCCCTATTTTTCTGATGTAATTGATTTTGCATATCTGGCAGATATTGAATACGTTAAGTTTAATGTTACTTGCAATATGCATAACTAAGGCACAAAGCGCTCGCCTGTGCCGGATTGCTACAAATGCAAATGAGAACCAATCTCATTGTATCAGAAAGCAATACGTAAAGATGCTCGCTAGATGTAAAGTTAATTAAAGATTTTATGTGGATTCGAGAGTAACTCTACGCAAAATATCGCCGTGAATATCATCCAGTGTTTTACATCCAGAAAGTGCCATGGCAATTTCAAGCTCCTCACGCAACAGGCGGATAAGATGCGCAACACCTAATGCACCAGCGGTTGCAAGGGCATAGATATATGGTCGGCCAATCATGACAGCCGTTGCCCCTAAAGCACGGGCTTTCATGATATCTGTACCGCGACGGATACCTCCATCCACTAGCACAGGCACTGCGCCATTTATAGCTGCGGCAATTACAGGCAATGCAGTTAACGTAGCAGAAACACCATCCAACACACGGCCACCGTGATTAGAAACAATGATGCCGGCGGCACCTATGGCTACCGCTCTTTTCGCATCGTCAGGATGCAGAACTCCCTTGAATAACACAGGTAACGAGGTCTGTTTGACTAGCCATGCCACATCTTCCCATGTGGGCGCAACTGTCATCACGCCATCAAATATGGCGCTCTTGCCTTCTGGCACGCTCGGTAACGAAATAGGGGGTACATTGATATTAGCCATCTCAGTTGGTAAAGCAAAACCGGCACGCTGTTCTCGATTACGTGCACCAGAAACAGGCGCATCCACGGTGAGCACCAATGCGCGATAGCCCGCAGCCTCAGCACGTTGAACCAACGCCAATGTTGCATCCCGACTCCCCTGCCAATACAGTTGAAACCACAGCAGACCTTGGCTTTGATTCGCAATATTTTCCAACGAGTGAGAGGCTTGGGTTGATATGACGGCAGCGCCCTGCATCACAGCAGCAGCAAGCGTGGTCGCATACTCACCATCAGGATGGAATAAGCGCTGACTGGCTACCGGCGCAAGAATAATCGGATGCGCTAGCGTCTCGCCAAACAATGTGCAACGCGTATGTCCACCTCGCACATCAGCCAATACGCGCGGCTGAATGTCATAATCAGACCAAGCGTTAAGATTCGCTTTAATCGTATATTCGTCCGCAGCCCCGCCTTGCAGATAGGCCAAAGCCGCGTGGTCAATGTGATCAACAGCCCGCCGCTCATAGTCGGCAACAGACACAACATCCGCAGGAATAGCTTGTAACGGTGCACTTGCCATTAGTCAGCCCATTGCCTGATGAGGTTATGGTAATGGCCTGTTAACGCAACAATTTCTTCTGTATTACCCACTTGACTGCGCAATTTCAACAGCGTCATGTCCAGATTAAACAGCATGCTACGCTGCCAGGCATCACTCACCAGACTTTGCACCCATAAAAAAGAAGCCACGCGCTCACCAGCAGTAATTTTTTCAACACGATGCAAGCTAGAAGACGGATAAAGAATGACATCCCCTGCGGCCAATTTCACTTCATGGCTACCATAGGTATCTTCAACAATCAGTTCGCCACCTTCATACGCTTCTGGCTCTGATAAAAATACCGTCACCGAAATATCCGTACGCACTCGCAGACCTGTGCGCCTATCCATCTGAATCGCATTATCGACATGATCACCATAGGTATTGCCAACCGCATAACGATTAAACATGGGCGGCAGTATGTGTTGGGGCAAAGCAGCTGATACAAATAATGGCTGCCGTTCAAGAGCCGTCATAATGGTTTGTGATAGCGCTGCGTAATGTGGGGATTCAGTTGAAAACTGCATGTTATGTTTTGCCTCAGCAGCCAATGGCCCGGCACTGCCAGCGCCATTTACCCAAGGTCCCGCATCAAGGGCGCGGCGTAGTTCTAGCACTTGCGTTTTGGTAAACACTTCAGGGATATGTAACAGCATAAGTTTCCTGCAATTAACCAATAAAAAAGCCCGCCAGTAAACACTGACGGGCGTTTAGCTTACCTTACTTTATTTAAAACACAAACTCAGCAGTCAGCATGCCAGAACGTGGTAAACCCATGCGTACACGAGCACCACTGTTATTGAGAGTTTCAATATAGTCTTTATTAAAAATGTTATATACATTTAAACGTAAGTTAAGATTTTTATTAATTGCATAAGCGACCATCGCATCTGCCACTACATAAGACTCAATCTCAGGCATATTGTTAACGTTAGCAAGCTCTGCAGTCACTAAACGTTTTTGCTCACCCATATAACGTGCACCACCACCTACCGTAAAGCCACTAAATTGGTATTGTGTCCACAATGTTGCACTGTAGTCAGGAACCCAACGGACACCCGTTGTATTTAACCCTGTACTACTTTGCTGTTCAAGCGCTTTAGCATTCAATTTAGTCAAGCCAGCTGATAACTGCCAGTATTCTGACAATTGCCCAACTGCTAGCAACTCATAACCTGATACGCGTGTTTTACCAATTTGTACCGGTTGCAACAAATCATCAAACGAAGTCTGCTTGTCATTCTCCGTTTGGAAAATGGCAGCAGTTACATTTAATTGGTTATTGAGTAAATCCCACTTAGTACCAATTTCAATGTTTTCCGTTTTTTGCGGATCCAATGCGCTGTTGTTTTGGTTGTTAGCAGTCGCAGATAAGGCAAAGTTAGCACTGGCCGGTGGTGTATAAGATGTTGCATAAGACACATACACACTACCATTGGTAGCTGGCTTATACAGCACACCTGCTTTGTAACTTGTCAGATTATCTGAGTCACTCAAGTTTGATTTGGTGAGTGTTTGTACAGGCGCTGTACCAGATACTGTGCCTACTTTAGCGCGAGTATCGTAACGTTCAAAACGCACACCAGCATTAAGTTGCCACTTATCCGTCAAATCCAAAGTATCAAATACATAAGCTGCCATTGTCGATGTGCGGCCATCTGAATCTGCACCGTTTCTATAAGGCTTGCCTAACAAATCGTTTTCGTTTGGATTATAGAGGTTGGCCGCCGGGCTAGAAATCGCAGTATAAGGCACGCCGCTAATCACTGTCGTAGCAGTACCAAAGCCTTTGCTTTTTTGTCTTTCGTAGATTAATTCCAAACCACCAGCCAATGAGTTCTTGAATCCAGCAATATCAAACGCACTATTCAGACTAGTTTGATTTACCAGAATCTCATCTTGACGATCAATGCGTTGACGTGAGCGCGCTACAGTCCAAGTATTTGGGTTTGCACCAACCGCAGTAAGCCCGTTTATACCTGTAGTAATACGGTCAATATCAGATAGACCATACCGTGTAACATTGCGAACCGTTGTAGTAGCATTGATATCATGCTCAAATTTGGCGGTCACCATATCAGCATCTACATGCTCATAGTCATTATCGCTGCCATAATAGTTTTCACGATCCACTTTGCGGCCTGCTCTTAGCGCAGCACTTGCATTGTAAAAGCCATCCATGCCAATAGAGGGAATACCACCATCAGGTGTGTTGTCTTGGCGTACGTGTTGTGAATACACATAGAAGCGTGTAGGTGTACCTAAACCGAAACCAATAGACGGAGCAAGAGAGAAGTTTTGGTTATCCACTTCATCACGCTTATCCACATTACCATCAAAACCTAAAGCGTTAATACGCACAGCCGTGGTATCACCAATCGCTTGGTTCACATCAATCGTGCCACGCTTTTTATCCGCGGTACCGTAGCCAATCGTTGCATAGTTTTTGCCGGTCAGCGTTGGTAGTTTGCTGATTAAGTTAATATAACCCGATGCTGCACCACGGCCAATATCCGCACCCGCTGGGCCTTTGACCACTTCAATTTGCTCAATGTTAAACACATCACGTGAAACCGCACCCAAGTCGCGCACACCATCTAAAAACAATTGGTTTGAAGCATTAAAGCCACGCATAGAGAAAGTATCACCCGCAGAAGTATTGCCGTTCTCACCCAACTGAATTGTGATACCCGGTGTATTGCGCAATGCATCTGTTAACGAGAAAACACCTTGCTCACGCAATAATTCTTTTTTAATCACTTGCACCGTTTGTGTCGTATCAATCAATGGTTTGGTGAATTTATTATTGGCTGACTCATCAGCTTTAAAGGGCACTTCTTTGGCCGCCTTAACACTCACCTCTGGCAATTCTGTGACTTCATCAGCAGCAGTTGCAGCAATAGAGAATGTGGCAGCAACCATGGCGGCGATACGCGCGGAGTTGTGTTTGCGACTACGGATATGACTCATTGTTTCTTCCCTCTGTTTTAAATTGTATCTGGCTGGCTGAGGTCATTCCGTCTGTTGCGGTGTACCGTTGGCTTGCTTGAAAATGGTGGTTAAAAAAACTGCAAATATTTAAATGCTTAATGCACACTTAGCGAAAGCATAAGAGCCTCGCAACCACATATTCATTTAGACCTTACTGCGCCTCAACACTGTCGCTATTTAGTGGGCTTGCCATTAGAGTGCGATACTGTCTTCATTGGCGAACTTGTTAAACGGTGTAAACTTTGTGTGTTTTGTGTAAAAAACTAGGCGAATGATAACCGTTCTCATTTACAATTGCAAGAAATATGTATGATACATACCTAAAATATCCACCATCACTGAATAGCATGTTTAAACGATTAGAAAACCAAACCAAGGCAGCAAAACCTTTACAAAGACCAGCACTCGTACTGATTGCTACACTTTATTGTTTTGCTGGGTATGCGCACGCTGACAGTTCCATTTGGTACAGCAACGGCGACCCGTTAAATACCAAAATCGATGCCCTACCCAAAATACCAGCAGGGTATCAGGCCGACAATGCAACTTGCGCTAGCACAGACCTAAGCAAGCCTATTACGCTAACTGAAGTGACCGAAGCGAGTCTCTGCAACAACCCGCAAACCAGTGAGATTTGGGCCAGCGCGCGTGCGCAAGCCGCACAGTTAGGCATTGCAAAATCGGCTTACCTACCCTCATTAAGCGATAACGTTTCCAGCAGCGTAGGCATCTCATCACCTGAGTCCAGCACACGCAGCAATCCTTATCTCAACTTAAGCAATAGCTTGGTTGCTAATTATCTGCTGTACGATTTTGGCAACAGGAATGCAACGTTAGAAAACGCACGTCAGCTATTGCTCTCTGCAAGCGCCAGCCAGAGCAGTACCGTACAAAGTGTGCTGTTGGCTTCAACTATAGCGTTTTATCAGGTACAAGCCAATATTGCTGCACTAGATGCGGCACGCGAGGTAGAGCGTGCCAGTGAAGAAAGTTTCAAAGCAGCAGAAGCACGCTACAAGGCGGGCGTCTCCACCCCTGCGGACAAGCTGCAAGCACAGACTGCTTATGCACAACTCACGCTCGCGCGCATTACCAATGAAGGTAATCTACAAACAGCTTACGGCAGCCTAGCCAATGTCATGGGCTTGCCTGCCAATCAAAAAATTACATTGGCCAGCGGCTTGGTCAATGCGCCACAAAATATTCTTGAAGATGTGAGCACATTGATTGAACAAGCGGGGGCGCGTCGGCCAGATTTGATTGCAAGTGAGGCACAACTCAAAGCAGCGCAAGCAAGTATCGACGCAAGTAAAGCTGCAGCTAAGCCAACCATTTCAGTTTCAATGTCCAATAACCTGCAGGATGGCTCAAGTCTTTCGTCCAGCAATAACTCTACATTGGGCCTCACCGTATCTATTCCTTTATTCAATGGCTATGCACCCACCTACCGTATCCGTGCTGCGGAGGCCACGGCTGACTTGCGTGCTGCACAGCGCGATCGATTGAAGTTACAAATCTCGCTAGATGTGTGGACTGCCTATCAGAATCTGCGGACCGCGCTACAGTCTGTAACCGCTACCGAAGTATTGGTGAGCAGCGCCGAGCAATCTTATCGCGTTGCCTTGGGGCGTTATAAAGCGGGTGTAGGAAATATTATTGATACGCTGAATGCGCAAAGTGCACTTGCCACTGCCCGGCAACAAAAAATTCAGGCGACACTGAATGCCAATATTGCACGTGCCACTTTGGCGCAAGCCATGGGCGCACTTGATAATGCAATGATTCAATCATTGCCTGCAACGAACACTACTCAACTATCTCAATAAATCTCACTTAATTGTACGAACTAAGCGTCTATGAAAATACTTAAGAAAATTATCCCACTTGTCCTGTTACTCGCAATCGCTGCCGGTGCTTATTACTTCTATCAAAAATCGCATCAGGTAAAACCTGAAGATTTATATAGATTAGATGAGGTCACCCGCGGTGATATTGAACAAACAGTTTCAGCCAACGGCACACTTAACCCTGTAAGCTTAGTGAGCGTAGGTACACAAATCTCAGGCATCGTGAGAAAGCTGTATGTAGACTTTAACGATAGAGTAGAGAAAGACCAAATACTGCTTGAGCTCGATAGTGCACTGTTTAACGCGCAAATCACGCAATCACAAAGTAGCGTGCGTAACAATCAAGCCTCGGTTGAGCTGGCTATTGCCAATGAGAAACGAATTCGAGAGTTATACTCACAAGAGTTTGTATCTAAGCAAGAGTTAGATACTGCAGTACAGGTACTCAAATCAGCCAAAGCGCAGCTAGACAGTGCGCGCGGGCTATTGGCACGTGATCAAACCAACCTGAACTTTACGATTATTCGCTCACCTGTTTCAGGCATTGTAGTGAATCGTGTGGTGGATGTTGGACAAACTGTTGCGGCAAGTTTCCAAACGCCAACATTAATTCAAATTGCACAAGATTTAGCCAAAATGCAGATTGATACCAGCTTTGCCGAAGCAGACATTGGCAAAATCAAAGACGGTCAAGCAGTTAAATTTAATGTGGATGCTTTCCCTAACCGTAATTTCGAAGGCACCGTCAAACAAGTACGTTTAAACTCAACCAACACTTCAAATGTGGTCACTTACAACGTGGTCGTATCTGTAGATAATAGTGATTTAACATTGCTGCCTGGCATGACCGCTTATGTGAATATTGCGGTCTCCAAGGCAGAGCAATCACTATTAGTGCCAAATGCGGCATTGCGCTATAAACCAAAAGTTGATGAAAGTGCCAGTGCGAATGGTGACAAAAAACAAGAAGCTGGCCAAGGTGAAGGTAGCAAAGCTGAAGGCAACAGAGCTGAGGGTGGCAGGGCTGAAGGCGGTAAAGGTGGCGAAAGAAGAAGAAATGGCGGCGGCAGAAATAGAAACAAAGCCGAAGATTTAAGCGCTGGCAAAATTTATGTGTTAAGAGATGGCAAACCAACACGTGTGAGAGTCAATATTGGTATCACAGATGGCCGCTCTACTGCAATTACTGCGCGCGATTTAGCGGTAGGTGACAAAGTGATTGTCGGCGAATTGCAAGCCAATGGACAACCCCAAGCTGGCGGCAGTATGCGCGCACCAAGAATGTTCTAGGTTAGATAGAGTCGCCATGCAAAAAAGTGTGATTGAAGTTAGTCATCTGTTTAAAGACTATCAAACAGCTGCAGGACCTTTCCCCGTCCTTAAAGATGTCAATTTACGTATTGATAGCGGCGATTATGTCGCCATCATGGGCCCATCCGGCTCGGGTAAATCCACCTTTATGAATATTCTGGGCTGTTTGGATAAGCCCACCAAAGGACAATATGTATTGGATGGTCACCCGGTTGCTACCATGGAAGAAAATGCAGTGGCTGGTGTGCGTAATAAAACCATTGGCTTTGTGTTTCAGGGCTTTAATTTGCTGGCACGCTCCAGCTTATTAGATAACGTTGCTTTGCCGTTGGTGTATTCAGGCATCGAAAAACCTGAGCGGCATAGAAGAGCAAAAGTGCTTTTAGAAAAAGTGGGCTTAGGCAAACACATTAACTCGCGTCCCAACCAAATTTCTGGCGGCCAGCAACAGCGCGTGGCGATTGCGCGTGCGTTGGTGAATAACCCAAGATTGATACTTGCCGATGAACCAACAGGTAACTTAGACAGCGTAACCAGTGAAGAAATTATGGCGCTATTTGGCGAGTTAAATAAAGAAGGCATCACCATCGTGTTAGTCACGCATGAAACTGATATTGCTGAACACGCTAAACGCCAAGTACGGTTTCTAGATGGCAAAATTGTCGAAGACACCCTTACAGAGCGCCCTACACCAGATACATTAGACCCACAGGAGATTGATCATGTTTAGCGCCATGTTAGGAGAAGCATGGCACGCCATGGGCGCAAACCGCTTGCGCACTTTTTTAACCATGCTCGGCATGGTGATTGGTGTGGGCGCCGTCGTATTGATGATGGCGATTGGTCAAGGTGCAGAAGCTTCGGTCAAACGTTCCATCAACGCCATGGGTAGCAATCTGTTTGTTGTACTTTCAGGGCCACCCAATATGGGCGGCGCACGTTCAGCCACGGGTAATGCACCTTCGCTTAACGTCAAAGATGCCAATGCCATTGTGGATTTAAGTGGTGTGCTAGGCGTAGCCCCGGTCACTATGGGTAAAGCGCAAATTGTGTTTGGCAGCAACAACTGGAATACCGATATCATCGGTACCACGCCTAGCTATTTGGACGTACGCTCATGGGATTTGACCGATGGCTATGCGTTTTCAGATTCCGACATACGCTCTGCTACACGTGTTGCACTGATTGGTAAAACAGTGGCCGACAATATTTTTGGCGAAGACATTGACCCTGTTGGCAAAACTATTCGTATCAAGCAAAGCCCTTTTGTGGTGCTTGGCGTGCTAGGCAGCAAAGGCCAAACGCTAGATGGCCGCGATCAGGATGACACGATTATTGTGCCACTGACCACTGCGCAACGTAAGTTATTCGGCAATCAATTGCCAGGTAGCGTACGTCAAATCATCGTGCAGGCAGAGTCTGACAAAGCCATGGTCATGGTGGAAGAAGGTCTGAATAGCTTGCTGAATCAACGCCATAACATACGTGAAGGTGCTGATAGCGATTTCTCAGTACGCAACCTCACGGCCATTGCCAACTCAGCCGCGGAAACCACGCGCACCATGTCACTACTATTAGGTGCAATCGCCTCAGTCTCATTACTAGTTGGCGGCATCGGCATCATGAACATCATGCTGGTATCAGTCACCGAGCGTACGCGTGAGATTGGCATCCGCATGGCAATTGGCGCACGTCAACGTGACATTTTGATGCAGTTCTTATTAGAAGCGATTGTGATTTCTATTGTCGGCTGTTTGATTGGCATTGCCATTGGTGTGGCGGGTGCCTTACTGGTCAGCACCTTCACGCAAGCTGAGGTGATTGTCTCCAGCAATTCGGTCATCATCGCGTTTAGCGTAGCCGCCAGCATTGGCGTGTTCTTTGGCTTCTATCCAGCCAAAAAAGCTGCGATGCTCAACCCGATTGAAGCGTTACGTTATCAGTAAAGCAGACCAGCGATGCAATAAAAAACCCAGCCATAAGCTGGGTTTTTTTGTTACTACACTACTACTTATATTTCAAAGTTTAATACTTCCAAGTCACTGTCGCTAAGCCACTAAACGGCGCTGCATAAAAGGCTTGTCCAGCATACGCATACCGCATGCTAGATAAATATTTTTCATCAGTGACGTTGTACAGGTTAACTGCTGCGCTCCAATGCTCGTCAATTTTATAATTGGCCATTAAATTAAGCGTTGCATAGCTATCTTGCTCATAGCGCACAGTGCCAATATCCACGTGAGTATCGCTCTGCCAGTTTAAGCTCGCGCCAACTTTCAGGTTTTCAATAGACGGCACTGTGTAAACAGTCGTTACATGAACGAGATGTCTCGGGACAAATGGATTTACATTTTGATCGTGATCGCCCTTAACACTCATCAAACGCGTATAACCAGCATTGATATTTAAGTTATCTGTCAACTCGCCAGACACATCAAACTCATAGCCTTTGGTGGTGGCCTCAATGCCTTCATAGGTTGTGATGGTGCCATTTGTGCCCACAGCCTGAGCTTGATTCTCTTGCTCGGTTCTAAACAGCGCAAATGAGCTATTCAATTTTTTATTGAACCACTCACTCTTAATACCCGCTTCATAGTTTTTGCCTTTTAACGGGGCTAATGGTTTAAGGTTAACGCCTTTTTCCACTTGCGGCTTGTAAATACCTGCGTAGCTCGCATACAAAGAAATTGTGTTACTCAAGTCTAAAACAGCACCAACGTATGGCGTGAACTTATTGTTTTCCTTAGCAGCTTGGTCTGTGCCATAAGCAACGCCATCTAATTTGTAACTAAGCAAACTACCACCCACAGTCACTTTTAAAGCATCTGTTGGGTTAAGTTTGGCCGCTGTATAGAGATTGGTAGTGGTACTCTGGTAGTCGGAATCTTTACTCTTAGGCCCAAAATTTGGCATCGGAAAATTGCCCAAATCATCAAAACTCACCACAGAGATATTACCTATTGTGTCCCCTATGCGTGAGTACTCCTTCATATACGACTTACTCCAGGTAGCCCCCACCACTAGCTCGTGCTTACGGCCTGCTAGCTCAAAAGGTCCATTGGCGTATATATCAGCAACGTGGTCTTTGGTCGCAAAGCTGTAAATGTAAGGGTAGCTTGTATAAGTACCCAAGCCAGTAGCACGGTCTTCGAAACCGTCAATATAGTTATAACGGCCTTCAGATCCCGTATCTTTGTACGTTAATTGCCCTTTCACTTGCCAGTCATTATTAAAATAATGAGTCAACTCGGCAAAGCTCACATTGGTATCCACTTTCATGTAGGCCCAATCTGTCGCTGGGGAATCAGACACTTTGTAATGGCGCTTACTGCCATCAGTGTAGAGCAATGGCAGGCTGCCAAAGTTATTTCCGCTGGAATCATTTTTCTGATAAGTGTGACCAATCGCCACACTTGTGCTATCGCTTAAATCTGCTTCAATGACACCATACACCACATTTCTTTCTGTGCTGTAGCGGTCAAGGTAAGAGTTTCTATTTTGGTACGCGCCTACTAACCGCCCACGCACGCTACCATCAGCATTCAGTGCTGTTGATACATCTGCATCTAAGCGTCTGTTATCCCAAGAACCGGCTGATACATCCACTTTGGCTTGAAAGTCTTTTGTTGCGCGTTTACGTACAAAGTTAATGGTGGCAGAAGGGTTACCCGTGCCCGCTACCAAGCCATTGGCACCGCGCAACACTTCAATGCGGTCAAACACAGCCACATCCAAATCACCATAGTTGGTGCCACTAAAGCTAATCGGAGAATTGAGGCCATCTATTTGAAAACTGGTAATGTTCAAACCGCGCGCGGTGTATTCGGTACGGTCAGTTTCAAACTGTTCCACTTTAATACCTGTTGCGTAAGACAAAGCTTCGTTCACTGAGAGGATACGAAAATCATCTAACTCTTGACGGGTGATGACAGAAATGGATTGTGGCGTCTCACGTATCGAAGTATCTAGACGTGTTGCCGTTGCCGTTGACTTTACGCTATAGGATTTTGTTTTTTCAGATGGTTGATCTGGCTGGGCTGCCTTAGACTTCACCTCGACTTCTGGAAGTTCATCTTCCGCATGCGCAAGATAAGGTAATACCGCGATCACTGCGGCAAGGATAATGTTTTGACGCACGGTTTTTCCGCGCAAAGTATGTTGCATTTGATTCCCCTGTAGTTCAAAAAAAGTAAGTTTTTTTGGCTGGCTACAGGCGAGAAATGCGTTAGCTGGCTAGTGAATATTTAAGCTGAGTTAATGTCGAATCACATCACGAAAATAATACATATAGACCATGACAATGATGGGTACGCCTAATGCGCCGATGGAAATCAGCTCAAGCACACCGCCTTCTAGTAGCAATGTCACGACCAGACCAACCATCGTCAGCACACCCAAGACGATTGGCCATATAAAGATTTGCATCAAGGTTTTAGCGGGCATATTGAGTTTCTATCTGCGCTTGATTTAGCGTGATGCATAAGCTTCATTAAAGGCGAGACGCTGTTGTACATCGTGCTGATAATGCGCACGCTTTTTCCACCACAGCACCAAGCCTGTCCATAAAACAACAATCGTAAATAAGTCTAAAATCAACCAAATAATCTTCATCGGCATACCACCGTAATCGCCAAAATGCAGTGGCTGAGAAATCAGTAATGTCGCCAAATACCAAGGCACTTCGCGACTATCCGTCAGCTTGGCGGTTTGCGCATCTATCA
>Ga0066478_1000096_pt1 | contig 40742 bp, 49 predicted proteins | sample LakWasM116_HOW13_2_FD_59559 | JGI IMG/M metagenome (GOLD analysis project Ga0066478, IMG submission 59559) | Freshwater sediment methanotrophic microbial communities from Lake Washington under simulated oxygen tension - Sediment Metagenome 116_HOW13 | ecosystem: Environmental > Aquatic >... | reverse complement strand
GGCTGTAAGAATACACAGGACGCTCAGCTTGTTTAGGCACGAAGTAGTACATCATGCCCAGAAAACCAGCAGTCAGGAAAAAGCCAATCATGTTGTGACCATACCACCACTGCACCATCGCATCTTGCACACCGGCGTAAGCCGAGTAAGACTTGAACCAGCCAGCTGGAATCGCTGCACTCTCCATAATGTGTAACATAGCCACCGCCAGAATAAACGCACCGTAGAACCAGTTAGCCACGTAAATATGCCTGACCTTTCGGATGCCTATAGTGCCAAAAAACACTACTGCATATGATATCCATACAACTGCCATCAAAACATCGATTGGCCATTCCATTTCTGCATACTCTTTACCCTGGGTATAGCCCAATGGCAGAGAAATGGCAGCGGCAACAAGCGCAGCCTGCCAGCCCCAGAAAGTAAAGCTAGCCAATTTTGGTAAAAACAAACTTGTTTGGCAGGTACGTTGAACTACATAGTACGAGGTCGCAAACAAAGAGCAGCCACCAAATGCAAAAACTACTAAATTTGTGTGTACTGGGCGTAACCTGCCGAATGACAACTCAGGAATACCTGCTCCAATTTCGGGCCATACCAAAATAGACGCGATTAACACGCCGACAATGGTCCCAATAAGCGCCCACACAATTGCCATGATGGCAAACTGGCGTACGACGGTATCGTTAAAAAATTCAGACTTATTGAAAGGCTGCATGTCCATTTTTCCTCTAAGAATTGATTGCCCCATGCTTCTTTCAAGTTGTAGCACATAGAGCACCGAGCATAATGACGTTAAATGAGTGAAGAAAACAGGGTCATAAATTTACAAAATTTGCATATCAGATGAGGGGTGAATATAGAGAATGAGCAGAGCCCATTGGCAAGTTCAATGAAACTTTAGAAAGAGTTAGATGCGTCGCAAAATCTATACCTTGTGTGATGTAGAAAAGCCGATTTTAAAACTTGATAATCGCTGACTAGATCAGAACCAGACGACTTCCGTTCACAAAATCAACAAAGTATGCGGTGGTTTACTTGACGCTAGTTGGCGAAAATGCACTCTACGAGGGGGTATATATTCCGTTGGAATTTCAGGTAGCCTTCGATTACTGCTTTCATGATTTAAACCCTTCTTTTAAGTTGATTGAATTTTGGATGAGTCTATCTATAGCGTCCAAGACTGATTTACAATGGATTTAATAGGAAAAACCAATACTAAGAGTTTCAATGATCCTTCGTCATATCCATTATTTTTTAGCTGTCGCGGAGCACGGCAATTTCACGAGAGCGGCTGATGCTCTGCATGTTTCACAACCGACCTTGTCGCAACAAATCAGGCAACTCGAAGAAAGTCTAGGCACTGTGCTACTGGATAGATCTGGTCGTAGGGTGCGCTTAACAGATGCAGGTGAGGTGTGGGCGCAGCATGCAAAACTTGCGCTGCGTAATCTTGATTCAGGTTCCCGGGCAATTCACGATGTCGCGGAGTTATCTCGTGGGCGCATAAGATTGGCAGCAACGCCAACAATCACTTCGTATTTAACCGGCGCTGTAATTAGTAAATTTCATAACCTCTACCCTGGTATAGCTATCGACTGGCACGAAATTACGCAGGCGCAAATAGAGTTGATGCTGGCTGATGATAAACTTGATTTAGGAATTGCATTCGATCATGCACAATTGGCTGAGATCGAATATCAATCACTATTTTCTGAAACGCTAAATTTAGTGGCTGGAAAGAAGCATGTACTGATGGAAAGTGTGAATGCTTTATCAGTCAATATGCTCACGAGAGAACCCCTTGTGTTACTTAATACATCATTTGCGACGCGCCAGCATATTGACGAATATTGTCGCCTATTGAACATCAGAGCAAATGTAGTTATCGAAACGAATTCTATTAGCGCAATTTTACAAATTGTACGAAAAGGGCATATATCGACAATACTACCCTCACAGATGGATTTAGAGGGTACCGATTTATATTCTCTTCAGCTTGATCCACCGTTGCCAGTGAGGAAGGTAGTCATTTTACGGCGCAAAGATGCATACCAAACAGCTGCCGTGCGAGCGTTTACTCAGGTGTTGATTGACTATGCGGATGGCATCATGGCAAGGACAGTTTATTGACTTTTGTATAGCAAAAACGACAAATAGTAATTAGTAAGACTATCGAGTCAAATCGAGTAACCCCTGGGCCCGACGACTAGTCGAGTCGCAATTTCAGCTTACATTCGAATCTCCCCCACTCGCAGACCCTGCCCAGATTCGCACATCTTGATCCATAGCCAAGTAATCAGGCACTGGCTGATACGGCGGTAATCCCGACTGAGAGCGTGGGCCGTTATGTTGGCCTGGGGGAGTTGGGATTTAATCCAGAGGGAGTTGATTAGCTTTGATATTAGGTTCGGATGCTAGGTGGGTAGTTACAGCGGGAGACTCAAGGTTAACGGCTTGAATCTTTTGTTTTGTTGTTGTAACTTCGCTCGAATTTGATACTGCATTTTCATTTCGATTGCTATATAGAATCACAAGATTCAAAGTATCTCGGGTTTCGCTATCTTATAACGCATTTCAACCATGCCAGATCCCATTTGGCGAACAGACATCAATTGCAGCGTTGGCCATAATACTTTTCGTGGAAATAGCCGTTTGCCCTTGCCTAGAGTTACCGATCCTATCTGAACAATCAACTCGTCTAACAAGCCAGCATCGTAGAATTGACCAGCTAAGTCACCACCTCCAACAATCCAAATGTTCTTATTACTTGCTAAAGCAGTCATCTCTGCATGAGTATGTTTTACGTCGCCATTAACAAATTGAATATTTGCGCCTTCAATCACAGGTAGATTCCGGCTCGTGAAAACCCAGGTAGGCTGCGTGTAAGGCCATGATGAACCGGTTTCTTTAGCCACCATTTCCGCATTCCTTATCATCCATTCATAGGTTGTAGAACCCATTGCTAAAGCGCCAACATCTGCAATGAAATCTGGATAACTTGAGTTGTTCAAATCACCCAAAGGAAACAGCCAATCCAACGAATCATCTTCAGTTGATATAAAGCCATCCAGGCTAGAGGCCGTGTAATATTGTGTTTTCATAAGTCAGTCCTTGAGCATTTTGGAGATTATATAGGTGCGCTGAGATGCAAGTGTCGAGGAGCTTAGGAAAAACCTCTGTCAATCACTTTGCTTTAGTCAGTTGTTTATAACTAGCCTAGCCGTGTCTTTTTTGTTTTAAAGAGAGGTGTGGGTTAGTTTAGGCAGAAAAAATTTAGTATTGATATTCTGACTCTACTTTCAGAGAGGGATGTACAGAAGTTTATTGATTGAAGCTCCATGATGGAAACTGCATTAACTCGACACTCTTAACGTGAGTGCTGATTCCTACACTTCTATCTACAATGGAGAGCATTATGACAACACCATTAAATTCACAACCCAAAAAACTCCGCGCCACCTTACCTGTAAAACACGATGTAATTGTGCTACTCAAGCAAGATCATGTAGAAGTCAAAAAACTTTTTGCTCAATTTGAAAAGTTAGCTGAGAAAGATGACATTCAAGGAAAAGTCAAAGTTGCAAATAAAATTTGTGCCGAGCTAATTGTGCATACGTCAGCAGAGGAGGAAATCTTCTATCCCAAAGCCCGAGCTGCGACGCATGAGGATGGGTTGCTTAATGAAGCAGAAGTTGAGCATGACAGTGCAAAAGACTTAATTGCACAAATTCAGCAAATGAATTCTCAAGATCCAATGTACGATGCAAAAGTTAAAGTCCTGGGTGAGTATATAAATCACCATGTAGAAGAGGAAGAGACTGAAATGTTTCCTAAGGTAAGAAGGTCTAAAGAGCTAGATTTGTGTGCTTTAGCGGCGAAGTTCACTGCATTGAAGAAAAAGCTAATGGATCAATTAATCGACTCAACTGGTGAAGTTAATCCTCAACGCCTCAGAGCAATGATTGGTAATTCCGCTAGTCATTAATCCAAGTTTAAATTTTAAGGCTAAATTAATGTCGGAGTTGCCGACTGATTAGAGGAGTTATGTTATGGATACCAGTCAGATTGTTCCAGAAATGCCAGTAGTTTGTTCTCAGGGTGGTCAATTCGCTACAGTAGATCATTTGGAGGGTGAAGGTTCTATTAAATTGAATAAAGATCAGAATGGTCAGCATCACTACATTCCGACCAGTTGGGTGACCAGTATTGACGATGGAAAGGTTGTCATTAATCGCCCAGGAGAGCAGGCTATGGCAGATTGGACCGAAACACCAACGCAATAAGGTGGATTCAAAAAATTAGCCATCTTATTGCTGATGTTGATGAGTGATACTTACTCATTGAGTGCGCTATATTTATAAAGAGACTCAAGGTTAACGCCTTGGGTCTTTTTTGTTTTGTTATGCGGTAAACTTGCAAGCACGGTAATAATTCATACCTAAATAATTAAATGTAACAAGCAGGTAGATTGAATGAGTAAATTGCTCAAAGGGGAATTCATATGCGGTGCAAAATCTGCTCAATGGTTGTTTGTCTAGGTCTATTATTATCTTCACCTCTCTCACATTCTGCCAAAATCAAGCGTCCACTTGATCTATCATCGTGTGAAGTCAAGTTTGATGCTTATCGAGATGCAAGTATCAAGAATCGTAGGGAGATGGTCGCTAGATATGAGTCTTTAGCAAAGCCTCCAATAAATGAAATAGATAAGCTTAAGCATGCTATCTCTGTCTCCGAAAACCTTTCCGGCCCTGACTTCTATGGATCATTGGGAGTGGGCATGCCATCAAATCATATGTTCAACTTTCTGCAAACTTTAACACTTGCGGAAGTCCGTGATAGGAGAAAACAGGAATTAGCTGCAGTAGTGGCTCTAGAGTCAAATGATATTCAGGCATATGGAAAAGTCATTGGATACTACCCAGATACCCCTGCTGATACAGCAAGCTCACTAGCGCACTCTGAATCTGAGCTTTGTGCACTTGAAGCACGTTTCTACCAACTAACAGGAAAGTTTGCATCAGACAATCGATTTTATGGCCTCGTAAAAGCAAAAGACTTAATGCCTATGGTACAAACTAACTCTGTAGTTACATCTACCATCGAATCACATGAGTCAGCCCCAACTGAGGGTACTTCCCCTAGTACAAGTGTCCAATTTGCAAAGGATGGCCGTCCTACAAAAGGTATGAAAGCTTTTGCTAGTAGATAAGAGGAATTTGATGATGCTAAAGGTGCTTTTAATTTCAGTATTTTTGTATTGGTGTGAAGTTGCATATGCCGATACTTTTATTTGGACTAACAAAGACGGCGGTGACTTAATTATCAGTATGGGGCAAAATCAAACTGATGCTTGGCACAACTTAGGGGCTTCTAGCATATCTGGCTATGCTGAAGACGGGTTAAGGCATTTTACGCTCATACAAGCATGCCGAGCCCCAGGCTGGTACGCCGTATTCAATCTGTATGACGCAAATACTAAACGTGGTGTTGATAGAGGGGTTTGTGGGGCGACAAGTAGGGAGGAAGCACGGAGCAATGCGCTTCGCTCTTGTCAGGCAAAACCTGAATGCATAAGCCTTTTGACTGGCTCGCAAACTTACATAAAAGAGATTTTTGGCTTTGATTCGGGCTCTAATTCCTGGCTGCCTGATGGCAATAGCTTATACCCGTATAGGCGTCCTGGAGAAAAAGCCGCTATGTATCGTTGTGATGGAAATGACCCTAATAACAAAGGGCGAGATGCAATGCCATACTGTTTACTTGATTGGGACACAGGCAGCGGTCTTCCAGAACGGAAGACACGGGGACAATTGGCGACCGGGCAATAATTCTTTGAGATAGATCTAGTATTACTTTGAGGCTTAATAAATATCCGTTGGTGCTGTGTTCGACTCATAGAGGGGCCACCATTTATAAAGAGACTCAAGGTTAACGCCTTGGGTCTTTTTTGTTTTGGGGTGAGGTAAACTCTTAAGTCTAATTTATTTAACAAATATTAAATTGTATAGGATGGAAATGAATAGGAGAGTAGATTCAAAAAACGCAATGCAATCAGGTCTCCTTTGGCTATTACTTTTTATAGGATATTTAGTTTTCGTTGCTTACTTTCCTACTATTAAAGAGGCAATAAGTTTTCATGTATTAGTCATTATTCAGTTGATCGTATGTGGATTTCTTTTCTCTCATTGGTATTCACGCATTAACTTTTCAAAAAACTATACTGGTTCGAAGGCCGATGTTTACGCACAAATCGACAAAATCCAATTCGCACATACTGGCTTTTTAAATCTTGGCTTCAAAACGAGAGGGGCTTTTGTTTTAGGTATTTTTGAGAACTCACGGGTTTCAAAAATCATTGGAGAAAGATATGACATCTTGATTTTATTTTTCTCTCTAGTGGGAGAGTTTATGGTTTATCTGGCTGCTAATGACCATCACTTCAATGTGAGAAGGGGCTTTCTTGCGATTTTTTGGAGAGATTCTGAGTATGCCAAGAATATAATTTCTGGATTGGGTGGTTATGTATTTTTATGGGGGTTTTCTCTCTTCATCTTGGGTTTGGTATCTAAGCATATCGATCTAAAAGGCAAGAAATGAGTACAGTCGTATTTATATCATGGTGGGATATTTGCGATTAAGGTGCCCATTGCCGCACGCCTTGAGCCGTAGCTAGCCGATACGACGGTAATCCCGACTTAGAACATTGGCCGTTATGTTGGCTTGGCGTGGGAGTAGGGATTTGTCCAGGCGGGAGTGCCTAGCGTTAGTCTCAGGCTCGAATATAAGGTGGGCAGTTCCTACTAGAGATTCAAGGTTAACGCCTTGAGTCTTTTTAGTTTGAGGTCAGGTAAACTAGATTCTCTTCGTTTTCTACGAATGTCTAGATTTAATTTGAGGTATCCCGCTGATGAAACTCTATGAAAAATTGAAGGCTCACCGCTTGGCTATTGTGCACATTGCTGAGGCGAATAATACACGTGTATCCACGTGTCATTCGCAGCTCCTTACAAGACTACGAACTTGACGGGTTACATTTAGATAGCGTTGTAGACCGAACTCCAGAATTTATGCCATCTGATATAGGTAAAAGCCAACAGCAATTAGAAGACGTGCTAGGAGCATCAGTGGCTGTTGTTACACCAAATTCATTAAACGATAATCAACGAGAACAAATTTTAGCTGAATCAATAGTGATATAAATCCAATACAATCTGGATTCGAAGCTAATGATCCGTAATTGTAGGCCTTTTGAAAGCGAACCATATCTCTAATAATGGACCCCAAATTAAACACATCACTGCAGAAAACAAATCAACAATTTGATTAGAAAGCAGATACCAATAACTATAAATTGCTAAAGGAATATACAGTAAGGTGCCGGTTACTATTCCAGGCGAATAAGTTTTAGTGGTTATTGCGCCTCGGATATGAGTAAAAACTAAGTTACTGACTAATACAGCGATCACCCACAACATTAGATAGTTACTAAATGTCGGATGCAAAGAGAGTGGCACCATCAAGGTGCCCAGAAAGTAGATAGCATTTACTTTGTAATAATAAGAAAGTGGTACGCCTTTAAGATGCTTCCTAAATTCGTGATACCACACATTAAAACCTCCTGGCCAAAACAACTCCTCAACAATATGAAAACCAAAAGCTAAAGGTACGCACCATTTTAGTATTGTCAATGTATTGATCATTTAAGCCTCACAGGCCAAGTGGGCGTTAATCAGCTGTTCTAACTCAGCATTTTTTATATTGAATATTTCGAAAACGCTTAAAGCTTGCATTGCAGGGATTAACTCAATCAGGTCTGACTCAGCAATTATTCGCTTGGTATCACTGGTTGAGCCATCTAGCCAAATTGCGGCATTTCCTAAAAATGCGCCTACTGAGCCTTTCCTGATATTGACACCATTAATTTCACGCTCATCCAACTGGTCCGCCAGCACATCTGTTGATTTCATTTCACGCTCCATCAAGATTAATTCGGATAAATTATAGACAAGCTAATTTGGCAGATGTACGCTATATTGGACAATAAATACTCAGAATTAGCCATCATGTCTCATTCGCCGCAGCTTTCATTAACAAAGGCTTCTGCAGAAGAAGGCCCGGTAATTATTGCTGTCGTTCAAACAGAAAGTACTGATCGGATCACACATGCACATTCCCATGCACGCGGACAATTGATTGGATCAACGCGTGGATTACTTTCGATTGAAGCAGGTAATAGTCACTGGGTTGTTCCTGCGACACACGCCGTTTGGATTCCATCAAACCTGTCTCACGCATTGGTCTCTCATGGTCCATTTACAGGCTGGAGCCTGTATGTTTCACCAGCTGCATGTCGCTGTCTTCCAATTAAACCCATCACATATATTGTTCCTGGTCTTTTAAAGGAAGCTATATTCCGAGCCGCTACGTGGAATACCCAGAAACTAGATCCCACTCAACAGCGGATTTCAGAAGTCATACTGGATGAAATTCGAGCATTGAGACATGAAACGTCTGGATTACCTATGCCAGGCGATTCTCGCTTATTAAAAATTGCCAAGGCCTTGTCTGATAACCCATCGGATGGGCGAAGCTTAATAGATTGGTCGACGTTTGCTGGGGTTGCAACAAGAACATTGACACGAAGATTTTTAAAAGAAACGGGATTGAATTTTTCTGAATGGAGGCAGCGGATACGTTTGTTGCGCTCATTGGAATTGTTAGCGACAGGAGCATCAGTTAAATTCGTAGCAATAAGTTTAGGTTACGAAAATGTGAGTTCATTTATCACATTATTTCGTTCTTTCTTTGGAATGACTCCTGGTCAATATTTAAAGTCGGAGGCAAGTCCAGACTCATTACGATTCCCCAACCCACCTCATCGTCGTACGCCTTGAGCTATAGGCAGGCAAGGGGGATTGGATGATGCGACGTCATCGTTGAATCGTTAGTCATTATGTTGGCTTGGTGTGGGGTGTGCAGGTGCAGCTACCGTTATATTCGGCTCGAATTTAAGATGGGCCGTTATTAGAAAGCGAATTTGATACAGGGGGGTAAGTTGAAATTTCAAAACAGTTTAGGCGTTCGGGTGATCGCATTGTTTGAAGGAGGGAAGGCCATGCTGATGTTGGTTGGCTTGCTCGTTTTCATCTTTATTTTTCATCTTAATGCCCGTGAGTTAGCTGAAACACTGGTCGGTCAACTCCATATTAATCCTCAAGGGCACTACGTGAGTCTGCTGCTCAAGATGGCTGCGAATTTTACCCGAGGTGAACTCGTCGTTGCTTGCGCTTGCGCACTGTTGTATTCCGTCATCAAATTTTCTGAGTCTATTGGGCTATGGAATCAGCGCCAATGGGGAAGAACTTTGGGTATCGCCAGTATTGGCGTGCTGATTCCGTATGAGGTTTATGCGCTGATCTACCAGTACACAAATTTCAAGCTAATGGTTTTACTCATCAACACATGTATTGTTCTGTATCTATTCATGTTCTTTAATGGAAATACCACGCTATCGAATGATAAGAATCACCACTCATCTGAGATCTGAAACGCTGCCCGTGGCTGCTCTCAGTGAGCCATAGACAGGCCATCGGGGGCAGGGTCACCGTTGAACAGTGCCTTATCTATCTTGATCAATATGGGATATGCACTCACAAATTCTGCTTATAGTCGCACGTCTTGAGCTATAGGCAGTTGCACAGGCGCTGCCTCATACTACGTGAGAGCGTTTGTCGTTATGTCGGCTTGTGATATGGGCGTTGAGATTCACCTAGAGTGGAGCTAGTTATTGTTATATCAGGCTGAGACCCAAGGTTAACGCCTTGGGTCTTTTTTGGTTTTGGGTGTTAGTATTCACGCTGGTTAAACCCAAGGATAAGCTGTGAATCAAAAAGGTACTTTAACTTTCTTTTGTGGAAAGATGGGCGCAGGCAAAACGACAAAATCCAAGGCGCTGGCGCTAGAGAAAAACGCTGTATTGATCTCAGAAGATGATTGGTTGTCTGCGCATTATCCAGATCAAATTAATTCGTTTGACGACTATCTGGCGCATGCTGCTCGGATCAAGGCTTTTATTAAACTGCATGTTCAATCCATTCTTAACACCGGCACGAATGTTGTGATGGATTTTCCCGCCAATACGCTTCAGCAAAGAGTTTGGTTCAATCAACTGTGTCACGAAATTGAGTGCAATCATGCGCTGATTTATCTTGATTTAAGTAATGAGCAATGCCTATTGCAAATAGCAAAGCGTAGGCTTGAGCAGCCAGAACGCGCGCAGTTTGATAATGAGGCTGTGTTTTACCATGTGACTAATTTTTTTGAGCCGCCTTCAGCAATTGAGGGCTTGAAAATCGAGCATGTTAAATATTGATTTAATCGTTTACGATCACCGGACGCAATAAACAATCAATCTGAAAGGTAGTATGCAAGCAGTACTAGGCACGGTTATCATTTATGCCAGAGATATGCAGAAGTCTGCAATGTTCTATCGGCAATATTTTGGTTTTCAAACCTCGGGCGAGGTCGTTGAGGGCTTGATCGAGCTCAACTCTCCAGGCGCTGGGGCGCACATTCTCATTCATCAGGCGGCCAAGTCGGTGAAGCTTGGGCAGGCTGGGGTCAAGCTTTCATTCCATGTTGAAGATGTCGAGGGGTTTGTGCAAGCCAGTAAAGCGTCGGGATTGGAATTTGGTCCGATTCATCAGGCGAATGGCTACCAATTTGCAAACACAAAAGACCCAGACAATCACTCGATTAGTATTTCCAGCCGTGCGTTTAGATAGGCCTGGGTTTGCTTTAAAACTTCACTCGACGCCTCGTCAACTCATGCTTATGTTTTTCTGTTTCGAGTAGCTTTAACCGGATTGATAGCGACTGGGGATTGCCTCCCCAGCAGGCACAGGACGACTTGAATCGACACGGATAGTGCGCCAATAATGAAAACGACATCGCCAAAGGTTCTTGCCCAGCGTAGCGTTTGCAACAGTGGTTGCTGCATAAACGCCTCGCTGCGGGCATACCATAATCCTTGGTTGAAGCTTGCCTGAAATTGCATCAAGCCGATGGGCAGCAGGCTGGTAAAGATCATGAGCAATAATCCAATATTCAGTGCCCAAAAGCCTGTTTGCATCAGCTTTTCATTGAGTATTACCTGCGGCCGAATATATCTGAGTACCAGCAGGCTAAAGCCCAGGGAAAGAAAGCCATAAACACCAAACAATGCGGCATGTGCATGCACGGCGGTGGTGTTCAGCCCTTGAATATAATACAGCGCGATGGGCGGGTTAATTAAAAAGCCAAATACACCTGCCCCTAGCATGTTCCAGAAAGCCACCGCGGCAAAGCAGCTCAATGGCCAGCGCAGGTTTTCTAACCACGCGGCTCGTTTATGCATGCGCCAGTGTTGCCACGCTTCGTGACCGAGCACCAACAGCGGCACCACCTCTAATGCACTAAAGCTTGCGCCTACAGCCAACACCGGGGTGGTGGTTCCTGAAAAATATAAGTGATGAAAAGTGCCAGGCACGCCGCCGATCATAAAGAGTGAAGCGGATGCAAGACTGGTTGTTGTCGCCGTTGTGCGCGACACCAGCCCTAAAGACATAAAAATGTAGGCGAGCGCCGTGGTGGCGAAAACCTCGAATATCCCCTCCACCCACAAATGTACTACCCACCAGCGCCAGTATTCCATCACTGAAAGATTGCTATGCTCGCCGTAAAACAGGCCGCTGCCATAGAAAAGCCCAATCGCAATGACTGAGGCGGTTAATAACGCCAGCAGGTTTTTGTCACTCTCTTTTGCTTTAAGCGCGGGAATCATGCAGCGGAGCATCAAGCCAAGCCATAGCAACAGGCCAATAAACAATGCAATCTGCCAAAAACGCCCAAGGTCGATATACTCATAGCCTTGGTGCCCGAACCAGAAGTTAAAGGAAATCGGTACAAGATTGGCAATGGCTGAGTATTGGCCCAGAAAAGAGCCTGTGACAACAATTAGCAGGGCGACAAATAAAATGTTCACCCCTAACTTTTGGTAAGCAGGGTCTTTACCGCCATTAATGATGGGCGCCAAGAATAATCCTGCCGCTAAAAATCCTGTTGCAATCCAGAATAATGCACTCTGGATATGCCAGGTACGAGTCAGCGCGTACGGAAACCATTGCGAGACATCCCAACCATAAAATTCTTGCCCCTCTACCGTGTAATGCGCGGTGAACCCACCTATAAACACCTGAAATACAAGTAAGGCAGCCACAATAAACACATACTTTCCCAGCGCTTGCTGAGACGGCGTTAAGGTGAAGCTGGCAATGGGATCAAGTTTGCCTGCCTTTGGCGGGGCTTCATCTTCTTTATGTAGAATTGACCGGCCTAGAATCAGCAAGCCAATGCCCGCCAGCAAAAATACGATACTGCCCATGGACCATAAAATATTTTCGCTGCTGGGGCGGTTGTCAATGAGTGGTTCATGTGGCCAATTATTGGTATATGTCACCGCGCCGGCTGAACGTTCCGTGGCGCTTGCCCATGCCGTCCAAAAGAAAAAATAAGCCATTTTTTGTCTGGCTTCGGCACTGGGTAAAGTGTTGTCTTTCATCGCATAGGCAACACGTGTTTTCTTAAATGAGGCATGGTCAGAAAACAAACCTGCATAATAATTGGCTGTTTTTGCGAATGCTTGAGCCCGGCGTGGGCTCAACGTTAAAGTGCCTTGATCATCTAATCGATTACTTCGATATTCTTGTTTTAACGCCTCACGTAACCCAGCCTGTTTAATGGTGTCTAGCTGCTCATAGTTTGAGCCATAGGATTCTTGCGCTGCCAGGGTTAGCCAGGCGGTGAGTTCGCGATGCAACCAGTCTGCAGTCCAGTCCGGGGCCTGGTAAGCACCGTGCCCCCATATTGAACCCAGTTGCATACCCCCTATTGATTGCCAATACGATTGCCCTGCCAGAATGTCAGACTCTTTAAATGCGATCGTTTGGTCCGTGCTCACCACGCTTGCAGGAATCGGTGGCGCTGAATGGTAAATTTCGCCCCCCAAATAGCCCAAAATAGTGAAGGTGCCAATCAGTACCGCAATAAGAATGATCCATAACTTTTTATAGAGACGCATTTGACGCTCACTTTCTTATAAGGCCGATAAGGTGCTGTGTATCTGAGAGAAAGAATATTAGCGCTAATCACCATTGATGAATTGATCTAAATCTAATGACTTTAAACTTGCGATGTGTAAAAGCGAGAATTTATAAGCTATCTAGCTATTTATGCAGGTGAACGCGCGCGCGACAGGCAAAGAAAAAGCCCGACATGTGGAGGAGTGTCGGGCTTTAGTTATCAGTTTTCTCGGGGAACAAAGGATATTTATTGAATATAAGCATTCGCATCTTACTGTCAAAAAAGTCCTGACGCGCCCGCCTATGGGTTGAGTATTCACGTGCGATCTCTACAAGAAGTTATGCATATGCATTCGAAGAAATACAATATCAGGGCATTAATATTCGCGATAGTTCTATATAAGAGCCAGTCTCAATCGACCGTTTTTCTGGTTAGTTCTGGATCTGGATAACACCTTAAACCTTGAGTTTAATAACGGGGCAACGATTGAATAATGCATTAACTGCAATATAATGCATGAAAATTAAATAAGTAGTTTGATCCATGTCTTCCAGTAGTTTGCACAATGCCGCAATAGACACAAATCGTCGTTCGTGGCACAAAAAATCGCAGTTAGTCGATAGTTCTGGTGATAAATATATCGTGTTCACGCATGATATTTCTCCGATGGGAATGAGTCTTTTCGCCGACAAGCAATATAAACCAGGGCAGATATGCAATATTGATGTGCCGGTATTTGTCGGCTCGGCACTACGCAATTACAGGTTTAATTGCCGGGTGATCTTCTCATCACTATGCGGCATGAAGGGGTTTAGAACAAACCTGGCGTTTTTGGACGTGCCCTCAGAAAATAAAAAGTTGATTCAGTCGGTGATGGCGAGATAAGCTTTTCAACATTCTGCTCACTTCATGAGTGTCTAGGCTAAGACATTTTTTCTATTGGTGCACCGACGACTTGGCGTTAATCGATGCATGATATGGCTGGATTGGAGTGCGGGCGCCATAAATAAAAGCCCTGACCACTCAACATGGTCAGGGCTTTTAAAGGGGGCGGATCAGTGGTTATTTGATACGGCGACGCATCACAAAACGCATTAATCCCAAGCCTGCTAACAACATACCCAAGCTATTCGCTTCTGGCACAGCAGTGATATTGGATGAAAGGATGATCAGCTTGGAGCGTGCATCTTCAAGAGCAACACTGCCATCTTGCTCTTGCTCTTGCTCGGCCACCAGGTAAATCGTTCCATTTTCATCGATAGTGACACCCTCAATTGCGTTATGTGGCACCACAGATGAAAGATCAAAAGAACTGATTAACTGGCCTTGACGGTTTACTTCAACCAACATTTTTGAACCAAGGCTCAATAAAAGCAAGTTGTCCATACCAGACGTGCCGGAAAGCGAAGTGACTGAAGACAGCGTTTGTACGTCTGAAAGCGTAGACAAGCCCAATATTGACGGATCAAATAATTGAGACATCGTTGCTACGCCGCTCCCATTTGCGCCAAAGGTTAATGTGCCTCCAAGAATGTCTTCGGGCGCTTCTTGCTTGATGGTGACAAAACTACCGCCATTACGCGCATCGTAGCTAATCCCTTCCATGCCACTATTGCCAACGTTCGCATTACTGATTGACACCGAGTTGTTAGCCAGACTAGCCGTACCGCCAGCACTATAGTTGAAGCGATAAGCGTCGTATAAACGCTCTTCACCTACGACTAAAGTGCCATTGCCCAAATAGGTCAGTCCTTCTGTATCATGTTTGGTGCTGCCTGTATTGGACCAATCAAAGTTCATATAGCCCAATGTTTGGCCAGTCAGTGATATTTCGATCACACCAGTGCCTTCATCACCGACAAAGAAGAGCGATCCACGATCTTGAGCGTAGGTAACCGCAGATGCTTCAAGGCCAGAAATACCGCCACTGGTGCCACTCAAAACATCTAAAGAGTAGGTAGCACTGACAGCGTAGTTTGCCAGATTCAGGGAACTGGCTGCATTTGCCACGGGTGCAGTACTAATCACAGCGAGTGCTGCGATAATCAATGTTGAAAGTTTCATGATGATTTAGCCCCGGCTCAATTTAAGATTTACGCTTGCGGCTGATAGCACCAATCATGGCAATACCAGCTAACAACATTGAGAGATTTTCTGGTTCAGGCACCGGTGTGGTCACCACATTGGCGATTGAGCCTGGAGAGCCGATTTCTGTAGCGCTATTGGCCGCTTTAAAGGCGCCATTGACGCCAACGATGCTCAATTGAGAAATCGCGCTGTTATTCAAGCCGGCTGCATTATCAAATGTTTGGTACGGAGAGGTTGAGTCAGATGCACCGAATGTGACGTTGGCTTGTAAAGCGCCTGCTGCATTGTAAATATTGACCGCATCACCACTGGTGCTAAGGCCAATCCCTGCGCCACTATAGTAACCAATTGCAAAATTTGTTGGCACGTTACTACCAAACCAAACATCAACAAATTTAGCCGCAGTCGTCGCGTTGCCTTCGATAAACACCACTGACTGGCCAGCATTAATGCTTGTAATGCCAAGCAAGGCCAAGGCTGAGGAGAATGAATTGGAATTGTCGTCTACTTTCCAGCCAGTGATGCTCACTGCAGAACTGCCTGTATTGGTCAGCTCAAACCAGTCTGCACCTACCGCGGAGTCGCCGCTACTCCAAGGAGTTACCTCGGAAATGATGATAGCTGCCTGAGCCTGGCTCACGACAGTTGATAACATTAAAGCTACTAGGCCTGCTAAAGTTTTTTTCATAATCTTCTCCACCGTTAATATTTTGAAATACGTGAAATTGGAAAGCCTTGGAGACTGATTCTTTATGATCACTAATCCCTAATATCTAAGCCAAGACCTGCAGTATCGTAACGAGGGAATATGAATCAATTATTAAGGGCGGAGGGTGTCTTGCTTGAGTTGTGTGGCAGAGAATACTGAAGCTAACAGATGCTTGATTGAAAAGGGCAGCATTTATAGGGAGACTCAAGGTTAACGCCTTGGGTTTTTGTTTTGCGGTGAGGCAGGTCAATAGAGATTACTTTTGATTCGAGCGTTCTTTTTCGTACTCTTCATATGTTTTTGTATTGAGTTTTTCTAAGCAGTGCTCGACCTCTCCTGAAGGCTGGCTCTGGCAATTATTTCTTGCCCCTGCTTTTACTCCTTCGTACCATGCTTGATGAGTACAACCAGCAGTGACAATGAAAAGGATGCAAGAAGTAAGTGTTAGAAATTGCTTTGGTGTCATTTGAGTAGCGTTCATCAGCAATATTGTTATCTAGCATTAAGTCTGTTTTTCAGTCCGGCCCAGCATTGTCAGTAAAGTAAAGTCGCGGTCTAGAACGTGGTGCTTGATGGCGCCTAATACCTGTGAACTGATTGCAACGATTAAAACATAGCCTACACGTGTACGCCTGACATCGTCAACCTGAGCAACAAACTCGTGGTAAGTAATCACTTTACCATTGGCCGTATGTTGCTCTGGCACGCCCAATACTAATGCTCTTCGATTAAGCCAAAAATTTGATGGTAGATGGCCGCCGTAATGTGCACGGCGAATAGGGGGTAAATCATCACCGAAATCAAATAGTGAACGCCCAAAATCGTTTGGTGAATGGGGGACGCTTTTTCAAGCAGTGGCGGTAATGCGAATAGATTGAAAAAGTGAACTGTTTCGCCGCTGGTGAGCAGGATTAATAGGCCTAACACGCATTGGCTAATCATGATGACGTAGATGGAGCGGTGCAGAGAAATCGCCAGCAGTTTTTGCCAGGGTTTGATGCTGTAAGATTGAATCGGGTTGGGATTCAACTGCCGCCATGTCAATCTGGCCAGCATCCACATCAGAAAAATAATGCCAAGTGAAGAGTGCAGCGTGGTTAACGCCACCTTTTCTGCGCCGGGCGATTGGCCTGCAAACTGGCTGGCTAGCACGATGATGGTTAACAGCATGGCCACGCTGGCCCAATGCAATGTTCTCGCTATCAGGCCATATTGCGTAATTGAATTTTTAAGGGTTAGACGCATGGCGTGTCACTCCTGAAAGGCCGACCACAAAAAATGCGTTGCCAGTTATTTGAGCGAGTATCTGAGCGATTTAATGGCCGCCATACCAAAGCCAAAGGTGGTTAATGAGAGTGTGGTGTACAGAAATAAGATATAGCCTGCGGAGTGGATTTTTGGGTCCATCGCTAAAATGACAAAGGCGGTTGGATTGCCGATTGAGCCAAGTGCCATAGGCCAGATTACAAACTTGGGCAGGCTGATTTTTGAGGCGTAAAAGCCTAATAACAGCATTGTCATCATTAAAAAGTCTAAATGGCCAGATAACAGGTTGTCGGTGCTGGTGAAAATATTGAGCATGTAGGGGATTTTCATGCCGCGGGTCATGACCAGACACCACGCGAGTACCAACCCTAACAGTAATGTAATGCAGGCTGTCCTCAGTAAAATGACATTCCCCGCATGTTTATTTTCATTCATTTTTTGCCCCTTGTATGCTTTGTTATGTATTAACCGCTACCCATGATAATCAATAACGATTGAAGGCAGACAGGTCTGTATGTTTTTGTAGTCTATTTATTTTTGCTGGGTAATGCAAGGCGGGCGTGAAAAGTTTTTCTTGAAGCTGAGAATGTACAACGTCATCCGGGCACATTTGTGCTGGTGCGGCTGCCGGGTAGCACATGCAGGCGAGTGGCTTGCAGCAGTGACTCTGAAGCGTTGCAGTGGCCCTAAACCGGCCAAGGTAACGCTTCGTATCTCACACTGACTTTATCTCAGGTGGTAAGTATCGCTAGCTGTGGGCGTGTCTGCCAGGCAGGCAGCACCTATGACCATGGCCAGCATATGGTACAAATAAGGCACCAATGCAATCGCTGCCAGCGCTGGCGTCAAATCGAACACAAAGGCGACAGAAGGGATGGCTACCAGCCAGTATTTGCCGATGATGTGGCCTCTGATGAGGCAGATGCCCCATATCCCCACCATGGACAAGACATACGGTATGGAGTTGTTTTCGATCATGCCGGTGTCGGCTAAATAGGTCGGCAATACCAGGATGAGATAAGTCACGATGAATAATTTAGTATTAAGAAATGCTTGATACATGGCTCAAAATCCTTCGCTGACGCTTCACTTTAAAAAATTATCCAAGTCATATGGTATAGATTTCTGTGCATAAAATTAGCCCTTTAAATCGCATATAACTGTTTCTGTTTGGGATACAATCAAGGCATGTACGATTTAAATCAGATGATCATTTTTGCCCATGTGGTGAATGAGCAAAGCTTTTCGGCGGCCTCCAGAAAGCTGGGCATGACCAAGTCTTCAGTGAGCAAGGCGGTGGCCAAGCTGGAGCACGCTTTGGGTGCCAGCTTGTTGAATCGTAGCACCCGCCATTTAAGCCTGACCGAAATTGGCGCCAGCTTTTATGACTATTGCACCCGCATCAGTTACGAGGCCGAAGAAGCGCAGCAAATGATAGAAAGCCTGCATGCGCAGCCCAGAGGCGTGCTGAAAGTGGCTGCTTCAGTGGCTTTTGGCACCTTGCATATTGCACCGGCCATTGGTGCGTTTATGGATCGATATCCACAATTGGAAATCGACATGACGATTACTGATCGCCTGGTGGATGTGACTGAAGAAGGCTACGACGTTGTGATTGCGATTACGAGAGATCTGCCGCAAAGTCTAGTGGCTAGAAAACTGGCGCCGATTCGACGCAATCTGTGCGCCACGCCCAAATACTTTGAGCAGCATGGCATCCCCGTGATGCCGCAAGAGCTGGTCAAGCATAATTGCCTGGATTATATTCACTCAGGCGATAAAGGCTTGTGGCGCTTTAACGGGCCTGAGGGCGAGGTCACCGTGAATGTCGCGGGCAGGCTGCGGATTAATGATGATGAAGCGCTATCGCAAGTGGTGTTGGGTGGCTTTGGCTTGGCGCTATTACCGACGTTTATTATTGGTAAAGACCTGCAAGCCAAGCGCCTGAAATCTGTGCTGTCTGAATACATTCCGGTCGAACAACACGTCTACGCATTGTATTTGCCCAAGCGTAACCTGCCATTGAAAACCCGTGTGTTTATTGATTATTTATCTGAGCGGTTTGGCGCAGAACCTTACTGGGACAAACAGTAAGGTTCTAGGCGTGCCGCCATCATGCTGACATGCCCCGCAAGGTAGGTTTATTGTAGCCTTTTGGGAAACAGTCATATTCGATTCAGCAGGCTTATTTTTCCGGCCTATCCATATTACTCTGTGCACTTACCCTCAAGGATTATTGGTATTCATCACATGGTTAGAAAATATGGAATCTGAAGTTTTAATTTTGTCTGATCAGGACTATGCGCGCTTATCCATGCTTGCCAATGATGAATTGTTCAGAGATGAGTTAGGCCGCGCGCTGGTCGTTGCGGCGGATCAAATGCCTGTTGATGTGGTTAGAATGCACTCACGTGTGATTTACCTGGATAAAAGCAACGGTTTAAAAAGAGAAGTCGAGTTATGTTTTCCTGAACAGGCAGACCTTCAGCGAGGCAAGATTTCGGTATGCTCACCCGTTGGCACGGCCTTGCTCGGCTTAAAAGTCGGGCATGAGATTGATTGGCCATTTCCTAATGGCGAGTCGCGGCGGCTGCAGGTGGTGAGTGTTATGCAAGCGCCTTGAAGGCATCTCGGTGGTGAGTAGAGATTAAAAAAGGAGCTTAGGCTCTTTTTTTTCAGGTAACAGGTAACAGTCAGCATGAAAATGCCTCGCTTTTAAAGTCAATTACTCAGTCAGCCTATTGGCGCGCTTTGTGCGCGTGCTAATATCCAGTGTGCTAGAAAAGGCTAAGTAGAGATTGTCATTTCTTGCGCCGGGTCAATATTGAATCATTAAATTTAAGATGAGGGGGGGCGTGAAATGACAAAAAAACTGACGATGCTTGCATTAATCCTATCCATTTTTTCTGCAACACAAGCAACAGCAGCCGTATATTCGTTTAACTACAGCGTTGGCACTGGTTCGGCCAGTGGCTCTATTACAACCGATGGCACGCTTGGTACATTAACAGCCGCAAATATTGTCGACTGGAGTGTTTCTTTAGATGGTAATCCTGGTAATACCTTCACGCTGTTGGGCCCGTTAAGTGGCAATAACTCAGCCAAGCTGGTGTCAGGGAGTGGGTTGAGTGCCACGGCCACCGATTTAATGTTTGATTTTTCTCAGTCAGGCTACTTGTTGCTGCAAAATCCCTCTATCGGAAGTGGCCAAAACTTTATTTGTTTTGCCGGACATGATGTTTGCGGCGGCTTTTCTAATGCGATCAATGTGACAACCTCGGTGTTTGGTGTGAACACGTTGACTATGTCTGGCTTACAGAGTATTGCAACGACGGTGCCAGAACCAGATGCTTTTGCCATGCTCGGTTTAGGCTTGGCTTTGATGGGGTTGATCGGTCGACGCAAAGTGGTCTGATCATTGCGTTATTTGCCACAAGGACTCAAGGTAAACGCCTTGGGTCCTTGTGGTTTTGAGACGTTACTTTTCCAGTTTTCTTTCGCCTTCGCATTGTTCTCGATGCGACAAAACTAAGGCATTGAACGCTTTTTTGCGTTCATTAAGGTTGGTTGTTTTCTCGTTTAATTGTTCAATGTTGGCTTTCAACCGGGTCACCGACTCGTTGTAGCTTGTTTGTGCTGCTTGAAACTGTTGAATGCGGGCATTTAAGGTCGCGGCACTCTCATTTTGGGCTTTGATTTCTTGATTAAACTGATCGACCTGGCCATTCACTTTTTTGGCTGTGGCCGCGTCTATTTTTTTTGCTGTGAGTGCAGAGATCTCTGCTTTTCTTTGATCAAGCAGTGCCGCGCGGTGATGTAGTCTTGCTTTTTCTTCATTGATCAATGAGGCTTCGCTCTCTAGTCGTTGCCGGGTATTCTGGTTTTTATTGACCTGGTCTTCCGCCAGTGGAATTTCATCGTTAATGCTTTTAGAGTCTTGTAGAAAGTGTTCATACTGCTGCCGAAACTCATTGTCATTGATCATGCATTGCTCTAACGCTTCGATGGTGATGCTTGGCATGTCTTGCGCTTGCGTTTTCCACACGCTATAAATGCCAGGCAACTTGACTGCTGGCTTCAGGGGTTCGTCACCCAAGGCCCACGCGCTGCATGGGAGGGCTAGCAATAAAGGCGTTAACTTGAGGCGGAAGTAAGAGGTCATTTTATGATCTGTTGTGAGCGTAGGGTTAAGTGTCAAACTGATTAAGCAGCATTATTTTAACTGATGATCGGATTTAGGGCATTTGCGTATTGCTTTCATCAGATGGCTACGCACTTTTGATGGTGAGGGCATTCAAGCAAAGAGCACACGGGACGTTTCTGCGGCGATGATTGCTTGGGTAGGCTTGATTTAACAAGAGAGGCGATATATTCAGGAAAAACTCCTATAGGCGAAAGGCGTGTTTCGCCGGATGATGATTGCTAGGGCTTGATTTACCACTAGGACCGTTAAAAGTAGGGCGACTTATTTTTAACGGGGTAGACCAACTCCTACACCCATTCGACAATTTGCATATTGATCTAATGTTGAAAAAGGCATCTCCTCCGAGGTGCCTTTTTGCTTTTTGTTCGTCGCAACTTTCTGTTTATATGGCTAATGGTTTAGCCTGTCGATATTGCAAATCATCCAGCGTGACATCCATGCCACCGACACGGATGCCTAATAACCCCAACAGTGGGTCTAGCAAGACGCGGCCGATTTCTGACAGTAGCGGGCTGACGATGGTGGAAATCACATTATTCACCAGCCCCAGATTTAGAATACTCAAGATGGTCACACTTAATACATTTTGTTTGGACAGGGCATTTTCCAGACTGCTCCCGACCGAGCTGGCAACCGATTGCGTTTGTGGCAGATGACTCTCAACCGGATGTGCGACTGAATATTCAAGCGTTTGTGAGCCCGGCGGTTGCAGCGGCAGATTTAAGCCTATATCTGCCACCGGAATATTCAATAAGGTAGACACTCTTGCTGGCCCGGTGCCGGCATTATTGGTGAGTGTGAGTGCGGCGATGCCGGGGCTGGCCTCGACTTCGACTTCGGAGACGCCATCATTTTGCTGAACGCTACGCAGCCCGGCTGAGCCTTGTGCTACCTCGGTGTTCAAGGCCAAGTCTATGCGAGCGAGCAATGGAATATTGACCAGCACCCCCACGCGTGCTCTGATTTGCGCTGTTCGTGCCACGGTGCATACATTGCCGCTGCCTGCAGCAGGCCCTACAGTGAGCTGTGGCGGCTCAATCACGGTCACTTGTGCGTTGATATTCGCGATAGACGCGACATTGAGCGTTAAAGGCAGGCTAATCGCATTGGTGCCGTTGGCGATCATCGCTGCGGTGGTGATCAGTGATAATGCATTCAAGCCGATGATGGCGGCTGCATTGACGTCGGGCGTGGTCACTGCCAGTACGTCGCCTAACTTGATTGGGGCATTTTTCACGGCAATCGCGGCGATGTTTTGCATGGCCGTAATGGCTTGCAGGTTCGCAGCCCCGTTTTGGCTGGCAGCATTGGCGATCAGTTCCAGCAAGTCTCCAATCTGCATATTGGTGTTTAGTAGCCCTTCCAGGGTGCCCGCCTGCCCAGACACGGCCAGAATGTCGTGCAGTGTGACTTTGGTCGCGGCGATGCCGCGATAGGTCAAGGCGTCCAAATTGAGTGGTCCGCCTAGCATGCCACCTAACAAGCCATTGAGTAGCACAGACTGCTGGCTGCTGAGGCTGGTGGTGAAACTACCCACGCCAAAAACAGCTAATGGCGGGTCAGACACCGACACTGCCTCGGCCCGCAACGTCATCGTGCCGCCGATCAAGCCACCAGCAACCAGACTTTTTGCCACCTGCTTGGTGGCCCTGACATAAATCGCCTGATGACTGCCATCGGCAGTAAACTGACGTATGCCTTGCACCGTGTCTAGCCTGCCAAGCAAGACTTGGTTGGGGCTGTCGGCCAGTTGCCCACCAAAGCCATTATTCACGGCAGCGAGTTGTGCCATTTGGATAATATTTTGCAGATTGGCGTCGCAACTAAGATGGCGCGCAGCATGAATGGCAGACATATCAGCAATCGATTGCAGCTGTTTTTTTTGCATCCAGAGGCGACCGCTGTCTACCACCAGGGCGGTTAGGAGCAGAGCCATCAGCAAAATCAAGCCGCCAGCAAGGCCGAAGGCGCCGCGCTGAGAAAATGCGTTAGCGGGTGGTGGGCATCTCATGCTCGTAATACTCTGGAATCGGTTTTTCAAAGCTCTTCAGGTAGCGTTTATGTACTCTATCCATCACTTCGCCCGACATGGGCTGGGCTTGCGTCGAGGCGGCTTTGTCTGAGCGTTGCAGTTCCAGCCATTGCTGCGTTGGTGAGAGCGCACGCGCTTGCGTTGGTGGCGTGCTTTGCACATCTTCTGCCATGGCGTCATGCGCGCTGAAAAATACACATAGCATGAGAGTAATGAGGCGTTTCATGAGGGGCTCCTGGCCGGTTAAGGGCTTGCTCGGTTGCTTTCTGGCGTCATTTTTTTGAGTTGTTGCATCTCATCTCCGGCAATGCCGAACTGCTTGGCAAATGTCTCTGCCCTGGCGGAATCTCCTTGCCGGTAAAGCAGCAAAATAAGGTTGTGCGCGGCTTGTCGATAACCCGGTGCCAGCTCTACTGCGGTTAAGAATTCATGCAAGGCAGGTTCAGGCTCGCCCGACTGCATCAGCACATAGCCATAATCATTGCGGATGGTGTGTTCGGTTGGCAGCGCCGTACTGGCAGCTTTGAGGTAGCGCAGCGACTCTCGCAGATTGCCTGCATTGCTGGCAATTAAGCCCAGGCCACGATAGGCCTGCCCGGAGACGCAGCTATTGACGAGCTGCTCGTAAATGACTTGTGCCTGCAACGCGCGCCCGGTTTGGCGTAAGCCATGCGCGCGCAGTAGCTCGGCTTGTTCAGTGTTGATTTTTGCCGCTTCCAGATGTGCAAGTGCTGCATGTGGCTTGCCGTCTGCCAACATCTGCTGAATCAGCCCAAGCTTGGTTGTTTCTTCAGGAGACACTTCTGCACAGGTTTTATTGGCCGGGCTTCTTAGCTGCCGCGCTGTTTCGGTATCGGCGGCCAGGGCATGCGGTAAGCCATGCAATAAGCTGCCTGCTAACGCCATCATGATAGTGATTGTTTTCATAAGCCATTTACCCCCTTCAGCGCTTTGGCCAGCCCGACAAAACCGGGTCCGGCCAAAAAGATCATCAGTGCCGGAAACAAAAATAAAATCATGACCACGGTCATCTTGGCCGAGAGCTTGCTCACATATTCGCGTAACTCTGAGACCTGACGCTGTTCGATCAAGCTGGTATATTCGGTGAGGGAGTCCCGGATATTGCCGCCGTAGCGCGTGACTTGTTTAAGCATGGCAATGGTGTCGTTTAACTCTACCACCGCTAACGGGGTAGCCATTTCGACCAGTGCATCCGCGCGGTCTTGCCCGGTTTGTATCCGTTTGATCACCAGGCTCAACTCTTGCGCCAGGTTGGGAATCAGGGCTCGCCCCTGTTGTTCGATCACCAGCAGAATATGTTCCATGGCAAGACCTGCCTCAAACAGCATACGTAGCAAGTGCAAAAAAGGAATCACTTCTTTGCGAATGGCATCACGGCGGTTTTGCGCTTTCAAGCGCAGCAGGCGGCGAATCAGCACAAAACTGGCCGCAAATGCAAACAGCAAATGAAAAAGCACATTTATCCAGGTGTCCTGGTTCACAATGGCATAAATGGCTGCTAACACACTCAGCGCTAACGGTAGTAGCCATGCAATCAGTAAAAACACGCATTTTGCCTTGGCACCCGGCCAACCGGCTTGTATCAGCAAGCGCTGCATTTCTTCTATTTCACTGCGTGACGCCTTGCCCAGCATGTCTTGCAGTGTTTCTTCAAAGTCCAGTGACCCCAATTGGGCGGGGAGGTGAATTCCTTCTTGCTGCAGGGCGGCACGAAAGCGGCGCTGGATATGCCTGGGGTGGCTATTTTTCTGCGCGCTGTAAAATAACAGCGCCGCCGCCACTAGCATGAGTAATATGGAGATTGACCAGGCAATATTCATGGTTAAACACTCCGCAGCATGCGCCAAAGAATGAGTGCCCCTAGTCCTTCTAGCACCAGCGCTGTGGTCACCATGGTTTGCCCGGCGTCATCTTCTAGCAGCATGTTCAGGTAACTTGGGTTCATGAGCATGATATAGACTGCGATGGCGACGGGGGTTAACCCCAGCACCCAGGCTGACATTCTTGTTTCGCCGGTCATTGCCGCCAGCTCGCGCCGTGCCAGCTCCTGCTGACGTATCATTTTCACCACGCTATCGAGCATCTCACGCGGGCTACTGCCATGGTGGTTGCTGATGCGCATGGCCAACGCAATCAGGTTAAGTTCGCGCAGATTGTGCAGTTTGGCTGCTTCGGTGAGGCTTTCAATCATGTCAGCGCCCAAGTCTGCTGCGCGAATCACGCGATCCAGCACGTCACGCAATGGTGGCAGTGACTCATCTGCAGCAAACCGCATCGCGCTCTCCAAACTGCGGCCTGTACTCAGGCTGCGCAGCACCTGGTCAATAAACAATGGAATCTGGGCGACGGTTTGTGACCGCCGACGATGCAGCCGGCTGTATGGCAGTAAAAAGCCGAAAATAAACACAGTGGTGCTAAAAAGCAGGCTGGCGCCCACCAGGCCATAGATGAGCCAACCCACCAAGCCGGTGCACATGAAGGCCAGCGGGATAGCAAACAGATGCTTTTTTTGTAGCTCGAACCCAGCGTAGATGGAGGCACGCACCTTAAACAGGTGCCAGTAAGTCTGCTCGGCAGCAGGCGTGCTGCCTGAAACGGTGCTGCCATAAGGGAGCACCTGTCTAAAATGATGCATCATGCGTTCGCGCAAGCGCTTCTCTTTGCTATGCTTGAACATCCAGACTGCCAGTAGCAGCATCACGATGGCGCCAGCGATGAACGAGGCTGCCAGCGTTTTCATACAGGTCTCCTGAGCGCCAGGTCTTGTAATTTTTTATTGCAGGGACGTACCATCGGGTGAGCAAATTGCCCGCCGGTTGCGTCATAGGCATACAGTTCATTGAGCACGAATTGGCCATCGCGTACCCCGGCAATTTCGGTAATAGACACCACTTTGCGTTGCCCGTTGGGCATACGGGCGATTTGCACCACTAACTCAATGCCGGCAGCAATCATTTTGCGCAAGGTGGCTTCTGTGCCATGAAACTTGGCTAATCCTGCCAGCATCTCAAAGCGCAGCATGGCATCTTCCGGGCTGTTGGCATGCACGGTGCTCATGCAGCCGTCATGGCCGGTATTCATTGCCTGCAGCACATCCATCACTTCTTCACCACGCACTTCGCCCAGTACGATACGGTCAGGCCGCATGCGCAAAGCGTTTTTGACCAGCTCACGTGCCGTAATTTCGCCATGGTCATCTATATTGGATGGCCGGGTTTCCAGCCGCACCACATGGTCGTGCTCCAGTTGCAACTCAGCAGCGTCTTCAATGGTCACGATGCGCTCACTGTGCGGAATAAAGCGGCTCAAGACATTTAATAAGGTTGTTTTGCCTGCCCCGGTGCCGCCACTCACAATCAGGTTGCAGCGCCGCTCGACTGCTGCCGTCAGAAACGCCAGCATGTCGTTGTCTAGCGTGCCGTATTGCAGTAAGTCACCAGAAAGTAGCGGTTGTTTACGAAACTTACGAATAGACAGGCAAGGGCCATCGAGGGCCAACGGCGGGATAATGGCATTGACGCGGCTACCGTCCGGCAGGCGTGCATCGACCATCGGACTGGCTTCATCAATCCTGCGCCCCAGGTGTGCGAGAATACGCCGTATCACACGTAGCACATGGTCATTATCAATAAACCGCAAGGAGGTGATTTCGAGCCGCCCATCGCGTTCTATAAAAATTTTTGTCGGGCCATTCACCAGAATGTCGTTAATCCGGTCATCTTTGATCAAACTCTCCAGCGGGCCATAACCCGCCAGCTCGTCGACCACTTCTTCTACCAGATTTTCCAGATCGTAGCCGCTAATCGGCAGGTGTCGATCGGCCACATAAGCAACGACTTTTTCTCTGACATAGGCGGCGATGTCACTGCGTGCCAGCTCGAGCAAGCCGATATGGTCGCGTTCAATTTCTGCAATCAGGTGCTGATGCAGCTGAAACTTAAGCTCCTGATAGTCTTGTGCTTGTTTCAGGCCATAATCAAATCCACGCAGCTGAAGGTTCATGATGGGTCCTCTAGCGTTTTTCACGCGCGGGTGTGATTGCAGAAATCAGCTTGTGCAACAGGCCGTCTTTTTTCTCTGCGCGTGAGGCCGGCGCGTCCAGCAGTGTGTCGGCCAGGTTGCGCACACTCACGCTGTAGGGGTCATTGGGCGACAACTCAAACATGCTCTCGCCTGAGTTCATGGTTGCCAGACGTGCCATGCCTGATGAGGATAACGTGGCGAGCAAAGGCAGGCCAAACGACTGTGCAATGCTCTCGGCATCCGGCGGCATTTTTGATAAATAATGATCCACCACCACGCCTGCGCCCTTTAACGGCACTTTTTCTTCACGTAGATGCTTGATCAGTTGCATGTTCTGGCGGCAACTGGGCACGCTTTGTTCCACTAATAAAATCACCTGATCGACATTGCCTAATAACAGCAGCAGAAAGTCTGAGCCGACCATCCCGCCCAGATTGACCACAATCCTGGGAAAGTGCCGCCGCAAACTGCGTAATAGTACACAGACATCGGCGGCGGTGAATTGCGCACCTGCCCACGGGTCTTCTGGCATAGACAGCACGGTGAGGCCGCTTTTATGCTTGCCAAAGCCGGTTTGAATCAACGTCGAGTCGATTCTGCGCAAGCTGCGGATGGCATCAATAAAACTGTAAGACGAGGTCAGGCCCAGATATAGCATCGCGTCGCCATGTGGCACGCCCAGGTCAAGCAACAGGGTAGGCTCTGTTTCTTGCACCGCTAGCGCCAAGTGCAGTGCCAGCATTGGTGAGTCGCTACCTGGCCGGGCACTGATGACGGCCGTGATTTTGCCGCCCCCATCGCCCTGTGTGGCATGCAGGGCCGCATCGCGCGGTTTTAAGCGTTTGATTTCGGCAACCACTTCGCTGGCGCGCGTGTCGGTCTTGATAAAGTCGCGTGCACCCAGGCGCATCACGGTTAACAGCAGGTTCTGGTCAAAAGAATCTGCCACCACAATCACCGGCAAAAACGGTTTGGCCGCAATGATGCCTTCAATCAATAGCGCTTCTTGTCGATAGTCTGCTGGATTCAGCTGTATAAAAATAGTGGCCGCACCCACCGCATCCGAGAGTTGGACGATGCGCTCTACAGTCGGTGAGTCGGCAGGAATCACATCGCCCTCATCCCTGAGGGATTGGCTTAACCATTGCAGGCAGTCCTGAGTCTGGGTGATGGCAATAAAGCAGTCGCGTTCACTCATCTTGATTACCTCGAAAAACCGGTGGTCGGGATGCCGGTTTCTGGCTGTGGCCCTTTTTGAAAAAATAAGTCACTAAAGCTGGGGTTGTAGTCGCGCAGATTGCCGCCGGGCAACGCAGGCATGGCGGCATCTTTGGCGATGGGGCGCACCAGGTGCGGGGTGACAATCATGAGTAGTTCTTTATCCTCACGCTCGAATCGGGTTGAGCGGAAAAAAGCGCCGATAATAGGTAAGTTGCCTAGCCCTGGTACTTTGTCGATATTTTGCAGGGTATTGCGGCTGACCAGGCCACTCAACACGAAGCTTTCGCCATCGCCAAGCGAGACGCTGGTATCTGTTCTGCGCACACGCAAACCTGGCACAGAGACGCCGCCACTTTGCACCGCGTTAGAAAAATCTATTTCACTGACCTCAGGCGAAACCTTAAGAAAAATTCTATTGGCATCTAACACTGTTGGCGTCAGCATCAGGCGTACGCCATACTCTTTGTAGCGGATGGTCACGCCGCCCAAACCGCCAGCGCCTGACTGAATGGGGATCGGAAACTCACCGCCGGCTAAAAAGCTGGCACTTTGGCCAGACATCGCCGTCAGGCTGGGTTCTGCCAGCGTGTAGGCAAACCCGTTGGCCTCAAGAATACTCAAAGTGCCAAGCAAGCCGCTACTGGCATTGCCCGCCACAAAGTTGAAGGCACTCGATGTTGGCAGAAAGCCTGAGGCGCTATTGAGCGTAAAGCCGTTATCGCCAGATTGCACGCCACTCAAATTGCCTGGGGAACCAATGGCAATGGTCGAATTGCGGCTATTTCTGCCTAAGAAAAAGCCGGCCCGCATCATATTCTGGCGGCTCACTTCGACTACTTTGATGTCAATTTGCACTTGATTGTTAAAGCTGCTTTCGGTGGTGTCTATGGGCGTTGGGGTGGCATTTTTATCAATCGCCTGACGCGCTAATGCGTGGTCTTCTAACGAGTCTACCTCGCCAGTCATTGCCACCTGATTGCCCGCGGGTAATAACTTGATTGATTTTGAAAATTGCAGCCTTTGCGCTTCAACCGCAGTGCTGATACTCACAACCAGTTTGATTTTTTTGGCGGGAGCAGCTGCCTGTTCACTTTCCCAGATTGAAAGTTCTGTCACGCCCACTTGCTTGCCTGTGATCATGATGTTGCGTGAGGTGAGCATGCTGATGCCCGCAATGTCAGGATTGCCTATGGCGACACGTTTGACTGGTTTGGTGTGCACATAAACCTGTTGATTGCCTGCGACCAGGCCCAAGGTGTCCACCTCTTCGGCCTGTGCAGGCAGTGCAAGGCTGCACAGGCAGCTAAACAGTATTGACCAGGCATAGTTCATCGTTGACATGATTCGTCCTTGGCTTTCTTATTGTTATTTTTTTACGTTGACAACATCTACCTGCTCGCCGCGATGCACAATGACCCGTTCTCGCTTGGTGGCTGCAGCATGTTTTTTGACGGTGATGTTGGCCGGGGCCGCTGTTGTTTGGGCAGCTGCCACAACCGTTGCGCTTGAGGGCCGGGCAACCTCGCCTAGCCGCACAAAGTGGTTATCTGTGATTACTGCAGGTTCTGCGCCTGGCAGTGGCTCTCCCCGTAGCGCCAGACGTAAAGTCCCTGAGCTATCTGCCAGCATCAGCTTGGCAGCGTCTTCTGCGTGTACCGCTAAAATAGCCGAGCGGCTATCTTTTCCATTTTTGCTGTCCAACCGGCTATTAGACATGCCTAGTTTTTGGCTGGCCGCCTGGGTTGACTCATCGGTTTGCTCCGCTTCGGGTTCGCTTGTGAGTGTACCGTAGGCCAGCACTTTCACGTTTGCCAGCACCACTTGCCCAGAGCTCACATCCCCGGTTTCACGGTCCGTGCGCAAATACAGCAGCACGTCGACATGGTCGCCAGGCTTGATAAACCCGCCAACCCCAACCACCTCATTGACCTTGATTGCAACTGCGCGCTCATGTGCCCCAAGCGCTTGCCCAAAACCGTTACTCACAGCAAAGTGCGTGGTCTTGAACGGTGCGTCTTTTAACACGACCGTGGCGCTTACTTTACCAACAAGGCTTTGCGGGTCGCTAAAAGTGCGTTTGTCATATTGCTGTGTGGTGGTGACTTTGAGGTCATCTGCCGTTAACACATGGCCTGCCGTAATCTCGTGTTGCGCCACGACCTGCGCATAGGTGGGCACGACCACTTTTAAGCTATCCACAGGCGCTTTGTTGCTGATTCGGTAACCGAGATACGCCGTCACTAGGCCCGCAATCATCATCAATACCGCCAAGACACGCAAGAATGTACTGTTCATGATGCCCTCATTTATTGTTAGTCTTGTTTTAAAGTTCGATCACAGCGGTGCCCGCCAGATCGGCAGGCACCTTGGGAATCTGCCCGATGATGGGGAGTGTCAACATGGGGATTAGCGGATCATTGACATAGCCGCTATAAATTACACGTACAGTGAGCTGATTGCCATTCATGGATAATTGCACTTTGCTGTTACCCGTGCCAAGTACCTTGTCTTTTGGTTTGGCCGGGAGCCAGTTCAGCGAATTGCCAACCACGCTACGTACTTTCGGATCAACGCCATTACTTAAGTAAACCAGGTTGTTGGCATAAGCCAGCCGGTCTACGGCAATGGCCGCACGCGCCCCTTCTTCAACGGCATGTACAAAGGCTGATTGCATGAGCATCACCAATGCGTAATTCACCATGGCGTAAAACAGCGCAAAAAAAGTCAAAAACAGCATCACGAACTCAATCGCGACCGATCCTTTTTGTGCGCGCAATCGCAAACGGGATACAGCTTGGTTGATGGATGTCATTGTGGCGCCACTCCTAGGCTGCAGAGTAGCCCGGCACTTAACGCAGCGCCAAAGGGTAACCATTTGCCCGATATTGCCGAATGGGTACTGAATCGAATGAATAACATATAAGCCCCCCCGAATATCAGTGCCAGGATGGCGGCAATCACAAATGCCAACAGCGTGACGTGCCAACCACCAAGCAGCGCAATTGCCAGTAATAATTTGACATCGCCAGCACCCAGCATGCGTGCGGCATAGGCTGGTACGGTCAACAGCAGGCTGGCAATCACACCAACAGCGACAGACTGCCAGTGCGCACCAAGCATGGCATGGCCGGTGGTCAGTAACCAACCTGTCGCAATCAGGCATGCCCCAAGTGTCAAATAATTAGGGATGCGCCTGGTGTATAGATCGGCCAGGCTGACACTGAAGCACCAAGCCACTACGATCATTTCTGCAATAGTCATAGACTTGCACTCAGTCAGCAATCGCCAGCTGTACGCGGCGATTGCATACGTGGGCTATGGGGTGAGTGCTGCGCTGATTTTAGTAAAGATGTCTACAATGAGGCCATTAATCGGTTTGACGAAGCTGACCAGGGCAATGGCGACCATCGCTGCAATTAATGCATACTCAATGGCGCTGGCACCTTCTTCGTCGCGAGTGAAGGCTGAAATAATGGCTTTAATCGTGTTTTGCATCTTGATTCCCCGTTTGTTTTTGGGCACTTGCCTGGACTAACGTTGGCGGCATAGGCTCAAATTAATTTTACAAAAAACCACTTCTAAACAGCGACCTTGCTGGCCTAATGCAAAGCTTAGGCATCAGCCAGTACAGCTTACGCTGCTTTACCCAAAAAAACATTTATATAATTTTTATAGCAACTAATGTGCCCGCTATTGCGGTTGTATGGTTTTTTTAACTGTTTATTTGTTTAAGTAATTGATTTTAATTGTATTTAATTGGGTATCGTTAGATTTTTTGTCGGCTGAAACCACCTTGTGTGGTTTACAAAATTTGTCCAGTGGATGACAAAAGATGACAGAGATATATAAGTTTTTGTAATATTTGAGTGCGTTTTAACAGCATCAACCTGTCTTTACATTGCCCAGTATTTGCCATTCGGCACGATTACGCCCATTTTCCTTGGCACGATACAGCGCTTTATCTGCTTCTTCTACCAATTGTTGCATGTCGTTTTCGGCCGTTGGCACGATGGTGGCAATCCCCATTGAAATGGTGACGATCTCATGTGACGATTGTTCGTGACGGATATTGAGCTTCTGGATCGCGGTGAGCATGCTTTCGCTGATATTGCGAGCGTCATTTAAGGGCGTATGAAACAGCACCACGGCAAACTCTTCGCCGCCGTAGCGGGTGACGGAGTCGCCCGCCCTGCGTGCGCAATTATCCAATGCTGACGCTACCTGCCGCAGGCAATCATCGCCCGCCTGGTGGCCGTAGCTATCGTTAAACTTCTTGAAAAAGTCTACATCGACCATCATTAGTGACAGCGGTACTTTGGCGCGCGATGCTTGCGCCCAGGTGGTGGCCAGGTTGGCGTCAAAGCTGCGGCGGTTACCAATGCCAGTCAGGCGGTCCTCCCAAGAGGCCTGTTCTGATGATATTTGCTTGAGCAGCACATCAATTAAAATTTTTCGCACCTCGCGTGCCGAGGCCCAAAGTGTCGCGCCCACCACCACCAGAATGACCAGCACCATGTGCAATGTTTCAAAATCCAGAAATGGGGTCGCAAGCAAGAGCGGCACATAGACACCCGCCGCAAAGGCAAAGAAAATGGGCAGAAACACCACCAGCCGCGGCAATGCCACGATCACCGCGATGAGCATGATAATCAGAATGGCGGCCTTGCTCGGGCGGCTAAGTAGTGGCAGCGCGATGGAGAGTGCGCCCCAGCCTAACCCTGCGATGCCAGCAGCCATGACATGGCGGTTGATGCGTGCCAGCTCAATGCTGACATTGGTCGAGAGAAAGTCTAATCGCCCCAGCCACCAATGCCAGGCATGTGCCAGCAGCAGCCAGGCATACCAGGCGGCGGCATACCCGCCGCCAATATCCCAGGCCAGCATGGCAGCCGCGACAAATCCGCTAAACAATACAATCAATTTGCTACTGTTTTTGCCGCGGTAAACGTGGCGCAATTCTTCGCAGGCAAGATCATGCGGATTAAACGCCAGAGTCTTGATGGTATTTTCTTTTGATTTATTGACCAAGTTCGATCCTGTTCTCATGCGTTCATTAATTGAACATGGCTCATGCCATGTGCAGAATGCTGAACAACCCTGCTGCCTATGGTGTATGGCACGGCGTGTTTAATCATTATGCTGTATTTTATGCGGCTGTGCCTGCCAGGCAGACGCAAATTGTGAGGCTAGTCCGGCCCAGGTTGAACACTTGCGCGCGTGAGCCTGCCTTTGATCGCTGCCTGCATTAGCCGTCTGAACGAGGGGCATTCTAAATGCGAGGGCGCCTGGCAGACGGCTGCGTGCTTGAGGCAGTTGCGCATAATGGTCAGGCGTTTGATGGTTGCATCTATGTGTTCGGCTTTGGCCAGCAAGGCTTGGCGATCAACTAGCGGCTGGTGATTGGCGGCAAACATGGTGGTGATTTCCTGCAAGGAGAAATCAGCACATTTCGCCAGCGATATGAGCGCGAGCTGGTCTATCACCTCTGCTGCAAAGTATCGTTGCAGTCCTCTTCTCCCCAGCGATTTTATCAAGCCTATTTCTTCGTAGTATCTCAGGGTGGACGCGCGAATCCCGGTCTTTTTGACGACTTCAGAGATATTCATTCTAATGCTTGACCTCAAGTTAACTTGAGCTTGTATAGTGCTTTAAACATTGTGCAGTCGTCAACCAAAGGGGGGATTATGAATATACAAAACATTATTTTATGGGATGGGGTGTTGCTTGGTTTGCTCGCAACTGCGTTGTTTGATGGCTGGCTATGGTTGCAGAAGCAACTGGGCGGACGCACACTCAATTTTGCGTATCTTGGCCGCTGGATAGGACATTTTAGACATCTGAAGTTCATCCATGCGCAGATTGGGCAAGCGCCAGCCATCACGAATGAATGGCTGATTGGGGTCGCTGGACATTATGCCATCGGCATCTTGATTGCCGCACTCCTGTTGCTGGCGGGAGGCAGTGAATGGATGCGTCATCCGCAAATAGGGACAGCGTTATTGGTGGGGATACTCACGGTTGTTTTTCCGTTGCTGATCATGCAGCCAGGCATGGGCGGCGGGATTGCGTTTAGCCATACACCGCAACCATGGATAAATAGCCTTAAAAGTCTGCTTAATCACACCATGTTTGGCTTGTGTCTGTATGTGGCAGGTGTGGTGATGCATTTATTGCGTTGAATGTGTTTGAACAGAAAGGTGAATGAAGATGAAATACAAGTTAGCACGTCAATATACACCGGTGGTATTCGCTTTTTATATGTCAGCCGTGATGGCTTGGCTGATGTGTATGGTGATTGTCGCCATCAATACAGGGCTGGCGGATGGATATGTCGCCAGGGTTATCAACGCCTATATGCTGGCAATGCCAAGCGCCTTTATTTTTTTGCAATTGGTGCGGCCATTGGTGATGAAACTGGTCAATGCAACGGTCGCAACCTAGCCATATAATGGCAGCATACCAAAACGGAGAAGTGTCATGGCCAAGCAGTTTCAAGCATTAAGTGAGGCGCATACAAGCTTTATTGCCGCACAGAAAATATTCTTTGTTGGCACCGCGGCTGAGCAGGGGCGGGTCAACATTTCCCCCAAAGGCATGCATACATTGAAAGTGCTGTCGCCTAATCGGGTGATTTGGCTAAACGTGACCGGTAGTGGCAACGAAACTGCCGCGCATGTGCAGCAACATGCCAGAATGACGCTGATGTTTATGGCGTTGGCAGGCGATCCACTTATTTTGCGTGTATACGGTCAGGCCAGGGTCATCCACAAAAATGAGCCGGAGTGGGGTGGTATGATTGCACAGTTTAAGCGCCTGCCCGGCGCCCGGCAAATATTTGAGTTAAATGTTGAGTTGGTACAAACCTCTTGTGGCATGTCTGTGCCTTATATGGATTATGTCGGCGAGCGGGCGCAGTTAAATGATTGGGCCGAGGCTAAAACCGAACAGGGCATTGAAGATTACTGGCTGGCAAAAAACCACACCAGCATTGACGGTTTTCCCACTTTGATTAAAGAAAAAAGCCTGGGCTAAGGCTTAATGGGCAACCGTTTTTGAAAACACATTCATGATGATGACGCCAGCCAAAATCAGCGCGATGCCTATCATGGCTGGCGTATCCAGCGCCTGACCAAACACGACCCAGCCGACCACGGCCAATAGCACAATGCCTAGGCCTGCCCACACAGCATAGGCAATGCCGATGGGGATGGCTTTTAATACTAGTGACAAAAAGTAAAACGACAAGGCATAGCCCACCACGACGATGACGGATGGGATGGCTTTAGTGAAGCCAGCGCTCGCTTTGAGTGAAGAGGTTGCCGTGACTTCACTCAAAATTGCCGCGAATAAAAATAACCAATATTTCAGCATTTAAACAAACTCCTCCATTATTTTTTTGCAAAGGCCGACTTTTTCCAGCCAGCTGACTTTTTCCAAGTAAACGTACCGCAGGTAATCAGGTACAAAATGGCCGAGAAAATATTGAGCACGGGCACCATGCTTCTAAAGGCAAGAAAAAACGCTTTGCTCAAGGCATGCCTGGGCGTATCAAACTCACAGTTTTTAAATTCGATTAAACCGCCGATGGCTGAAATGCACAGCGGTATAAGATAGAACGCAGAAAGAACGTTGAAGTCCATGGGGTTTCCTTGTGAAAAGGTTTCTTTATTGCCTGATGGCTTGCATTATAAAACGATCATGACGATGGTGGGGTAGCGCCAACCACTCGCCGCTGCTATGCCTGGTTTGTCCGATAATTCCTACAACAGATTCAGTCTGAGGGGGATACGGCACGGCCAGGCAGTGCGGCATGATGGCAGCTGTAGAACTTTGATTAGACCAACATCTAAAACCAAGGAGGCCATTTGTCATGAAAAAATCCAAGCCAGCATACGCCGCTACCAGCGCCATGTCTTTAATCGCGATCACGGCGGGCACAGTTTCCGCAGCACTGGTGATTATGTTTATGGGTTTTTTTATGACTGTTGTCTCTATTGGGTCTAACGCGCAGGCGGCTGACAATACAAGCCCCGCCCTGGGGGCTAGCCATGTGCTGGTGGCGCGTGCAGTCAAACCCGCACATCCGGCTGAAAAAGGACATTTTATGGATGCTTTGCTGCGTGATGACATGCATTCTTCTGCGGCAACGGCGGCTGGCGGGCAACCACCGTCGGTCGCAAAAGTGACGCCTATTTTTGCCAATCCGCTGTCTATGCCATTTGTGCCGGCTAAATCACGTGTGATCAAGGTTTAGGGCCGTGCCCTGTGGCCGAGCAACTTGAGGCAGGTTGGAATTGTTGAATCTTGAGCATTTTTAGTGCATTGTTCGACATTGAACGAATATTGGTATCAACACACCATCGACTGAACTTATGAGAAATATGCTTTATTCTGGAAACACACATGCCAACCGCGCGCAAACATCGTGGCTGGCGAGAGATGCAAAACGCTCTGTGAAGTCGCCAAGTGTTGAGCGCGGTGCAGTGGATATTGGCAAAGTTAACGTCATTTTAATTGGCCTGATTGTGCTGATTTTGGTCGGATTGCTTTCCAAAGAGGATACCAATGCCGGTTTTTCTAGCCAGGCGATGCGCATCCAGACGCAGGTGGTGTCAGAGGCCGGGCCTGAAGAGACTGAACGTGCCGCCGAAGAGATGTCTGCCAGTGCGGCGCAAGTAGATGCCAACACTGCGTCAGCGCAAGGTGCAGCAGCCAAGCCCGGGGCTAAACCAGAGATCAAGCCTGGCAACAAAAAATCTAAAAAAACGGAGGCCGCAGAGCCAGAGCCTGCTTATGCGCCAGTGGTAGAAATGCATGCCAGCCAGGCGCTGCCTGTTGTTGAGCCTGTGCAGCAAAAAGAGACTTCGAGAAAAATGCTGGTGTTTAATATCTGGAGTGTATCGGAGTTACGTCTCAGAAGTGCTTACACGACATTGATGAACGATAGCTCTATCCCGGCGCTGCAACTGGAAGCCAGAAAAAAAGACTATTTGAATTTTGTGGCTAAACGCACGCATAAATGCGGTGAACTTGATAACAAATTTGCCAGCAATATTAACTCGGTAGAAAAACTGAGCTTTAGTAAGGGCGATGTGGAAACCTTGGAATGCCACGCCGCAGAAAACAATACCGAACTCGATAAAATAAACGCGTTAAATACACGCGAATTGTAATCTTTTTTACAAGCAAATAATTTGATCTAAATCAATTGTTTGCCAGCTTGGCAAGCGATATGCACATTGAGGCCCGGGGTAACTACCCTGGGCTTTTTTTATTGTTTAAATTGCACACAAATAGGTCATTTTATCCACACATGCTAGTAGGCAAAAGCAGCGTAAATTAGGCGCTTGATTGTTGTTTGATTTTGCCGACCGAAAGCGCTGATATGAAGATAAATTTACCCGTGACACAGCAAGAGATTCTCTTGCAACAAGGTGTCTCGATTGTGTCCAAAACCGACTTGAAAGGCGCGATTACTTACATCAACCGCGACTTTATTGAGGTGAGCGGGTTTTCTGAGCTGGAGCTGGTGGGCAAAAATCACAATATTATTCGCCACCCAGATATGCCGTCGGCCGCTTTTGCTGATTTGTGGCGCACGGTTAAAGCGGGCAAGCCGTGGAACGGCATCGTCAAAAATCGCTGCAAAAACGGTGACCATTATTGGGTTGAGGCCAACGTCGCCCCGATTCGTCAAGGCACTACGGTGATTGGCTATATGTCAGTGCGCTCTATCGCGACACGTGACCAGATTGAACAGGCAGAAAAACTGTATCAGTTGATGCGGGACGGCAAGCAGCCGAAAGTGCGCTGGGCCGATAAGCTGACTGCGTGTCTGCATAATGTATCGATTACTTATAAACTGATGGCGGCGGTGCTGGCCCCGGTGCTGGCCATGACCGCTGTTGATCTGTATACAGGCCATGCTAGGGCGTGGCTGAGTGCGAGCATTGGGCTGGCTGCTGCCCTGGTGGCGATTGTCTTGTTTTCGGTCAAGTTGAAAACGACCTTGCGCGTGATGAGTGAGGCGATTAATAGTCTGGCAGGCGGCAATCTGGAGGGGCGGATCGATACGCGTGGCGACGATGAATTTGGCAGTCTGATGAAGATGCTTAAATCCATGCAGATCAAGCTTGGGTTTGATGTGAATGACGCCAGAAAACTGGCTGAACAGGCGGGTCGTTTACAGTCTGCGCTGGATCAAAGTGCGGTTGCCTTGATGTTTGCCGATAGCATGCATCACCTGGAATATATGAATGATGCCGCGAAGCGCTTGTGGGGCGAGATGGCGACCAGCATTGGGGAGGCTTTCCCTGGTTACAGTGTGGATCAGATGCTGGGTAGCAGTATTGGTAAATATCTTGCGCATGCTGATCAGCATGCATTATTCAGTCAACGGCTGACGCAGCCGCAGTCTACAGAAGTGAATATGTATGGCAAAAAGATACAGGTGCTGATCGTGCCGGTGTTTAGTGCTAAAGGCGAGTATCTGGGCCGGATGTCGCAATGGACAGACAGAACGGCCGAATCTATTGGCGAGCAGGAGGTTTTTCGCCTGGTGCAAGAGGCAGCGCAGGGTAATTTGTCACAACGGGTGAATACTGCGCAGTTGCCTGGAGGCTTTGTCAAACAAGTTGGGCAAGGCATTAATCAGATTCTGGATGCGCTGATTAGCCCACTGAATGTGGCTGCCAAATATGTAGAGCAGATTGCCAAAGGCCAGATTCCGGCAAAAATCACAGACGAATATCATGGTGATTTCAATACGATTAAGCACAACCTGAATCAGTGTATTGATGCTGTGAATGCGCTGATTACCGACGTCAATCATTTGTCGCAAGCCGCGATTGAGGGCAGATTGTCTACGCGTGCTGAGTTGACGCGTCACCAGGGTGACTTTAAGAAAATTGTGGCGGGCGTCAATGCCACACTTGATTCCGTTATTGGTCCGTTGAATGTGGCGGCACAATGTGTGGCGGATATTTCAAATGGCCAGATTCCGGCAAAAATTACCACGCCTTACCAGGGCGATTTTAATGCGATTAAAAATAATTTGAATACCTGCATTGATGCTGTCAATAACATGGTCGCAGATGTCAACTTGCTGGCAGCGGCCGCCCGTGAGGGCAGGATCACGGTCCGTGCCGATGCTGCCAATCATGCTGGCGATTTCCGCCAGATTGTCGAGGGCGTGAATAACACGCTGGACTTGATTGTGGCGCCGATTGTGGCCGTGACACAGGCGATTGAGACCATTACCACCGCCGCCAATGAGATTTCCAGCGGCAATGCCGATTTGTCGTCTCGTACCGAAAATCAGGCCTCTAGCCTGGAGCAAACTGCGGCCAGCATGGAGGAGTTAGCTTCCACTGTGAAGCAGAATGCGGGCAATGCGGTGCAGGCTAATCAGTTAGCACTCACTGCCTCCGAAATCGCCATTAAAGGCGGCAAGGTGGTGCATGACGTGGTATCGACCATGGGGGCGATTAATGACAGTGCTAAAAAGATTGAAGACATTATTGCCGTGATTGACGGCATTGCGTTCCAGACTAATATCCTTGCTCTCAATGCGGCCGTTGAGGCGGCGCGGGCAGGCGAGCAAGGCCGCGGGTTTGCGGTGGTGGCGGGCGAGGTGCGCACCCTGGCGCAACGTTCGGCTGGTGCTGCCAAAGAAATTAAAGCGTTGATTACCGACTCTGTGACCAAGACCGCAGAAGGCACCAGGCTGGTAGAGAATGCGGGCATCACCATGGATGAAGTGGTCAGCGCCGTGCAACGGGTGGCTGATATTATTAATGAAATTTCAGCGGCGTCTACAGAGCAAACGGCGGGCATTGACCAGGTGAATCAAGCAGTGACCAGTATGGACGATACCACCCAGCAAAATGCCGCCCTGGTTGAGCAAGCCGCCGCCGCGGCCGAGTCGTTGGTCGATCAGGCGAATCAGCTGGCCGAGGTGGTGAGTCAATTTAAGCTGGATCCACATAAACGCGGTGCTGCAGACTGGCGCCCGCGGGTGTTGCAAAGAACAGGCACTTAAGGCCGATCGATGA
>Ga0066478_1000080_pt1 | contig 51434 bp, 54 predicted proteins | sample LakWasM116_HOW13_2_FD_59559 | JGI IMG/M metagenome (GOLD analysis project Ga0066478, IMG submission 59559) | Freshwater sediment methanotrophic microbial communities from Lake Washington under simulated oxygen tension - Sediment Metagenome 116_HOW13 | ecosystem: Environmental > Aquatic >... | reverse complement strand
TTTTTGGGGTTACGCTGCGGATGAAGCGCTCAGTAAAGATGCACTGATTAAAGAGGAATATGCTGGTATTCGTCCAGCGCCTGGTTACCCCGCCTGCCCAGACCACACAGTGAAAGCAGATATGTTTAAACTATTGCAGGCTGAGGAAATTGACATGCAATTGACCGACAGCTTTGCTATGTTGCCAGCGGCGGCGGTGAGTGGATTTTACTTTGCGCATCGCCAAGCTAAATATTTTAGTGTCGATAAAATTGGTATGGACCAATTAGAAGATATGGCCAAACGGCGCGGCTTAGAAAAAGCTTATTTAGAGCGTTGGTTGGCACCGAATTTGGGGTAATGGGTTTACATGGCGGGTCAGTTTTTATAAGCAAATATATTAAGGTTATCAATTGCATATTCATATATTAGGTATTTGTGGCACCTTTATGGGTGGTATCGCGGTGCTGGCAAAGCAAGCCGGTCATACCGTCACGGGGTGTGATGCCAATGTTTACCCGCCCATGAGCACACAGTTAGAAGCGCAGGGCATACAACTGATTGAAGGCTTTGCAGCGGAGCAGACCAAACGCAATCCGGATATGTATGTGATCGGCAATGTCGTTACCCGTGGCAACCCGCTGATGGAAGCCATTCTGAATCAAGGCTTTCCTTATATTTCGGGCCCGCAATGGCTGGCGGAAAATGTGCTGCAAGGTAAATGGGTGCTAGCGGTAGCAGGCACGCATGGTAAAACCACTACCAGCTCAATGTTGGCATGGATATTAGAGTTTGCAGGTTTAGCACCAGGCTTTTTGATTGGTGGTGTGCCGGAGAATTTTGCTGTATCTGCACGTTTGCCACAGGTGCCGAACCAAGACAAAAACAGTATTTCCCCTTTCTTTGTGATCGAAGCCGACGAATACGACACGGCCTTTTTCGATAAACGTTCCAAGTTCGTCCACTACCGTCCGCGTACTGCCATTCTGAACAATTTAGAATATGACCATGCCGATATTTTTGAAGACTTGGCTGCCATTGAAAAGCAATTCCATCATTTGGTCAGAACCGTGCCGCAACAAGGCTTGGTCGTCCGCAATGGTAAAGAGGCGAGCCTGCAACGCGTGATTGATAAAGGTTGTTGGACGCCAGTAGAGCAATTTGGTACCGATGCTGATTGGCAAGCGACTAATGCCAGCGGTGATGGCCATTTTGATGTGCTATACCAAGGCCAGTTACAAGGCCGGGTGACTTGGGATTTACTGGGTGAGCATAACCGCATGAATGCGCTGGCTTGTATTGCTGCCGCACGCCATGCAGGCGTGGCTGTTGCTACTAGTATTGGGGCACTAGGTGCGTTTAAAAATGTAAAACGCCGTATGGAAACCAAAGGCGTGGTCAATCAAATCACGGTATACGATGACTTTGCGCATCACCCTACCGCCATTGAAACGACGGTAGCAGGTTTACGCGCCAAAGTAGGTGTCGCAAGAATACTGGCTGTGCTTGAACCTAGAAGTAACACCATGAAACTGGGCGTAATGAAAGATGCCTTGCCAGCCAGCTTAGCACAGGCAGATATAGTATTTTGCTACGGAGCCAATTTGGGTTGGGATGCTGCCGAAGCACTCAAGCCGATTGCACATAAGTCACACACCTTTGAAGACTTAGATCAATTGGTCAATGCCATCGCAGGGATTGCCATTGCGGGCGACCATATTTTGGTGATGAGTAATGGCGGCTTTGGTGGAGTGCATCAAAAGATACTCGATGCGCTAAAGAGGTAATCAGGTTTGGCTGAGAAAAAACCACAGGCAGCTAAAGCAAGGACGATTGTGAACAAAAAGACTTCACAGAGTCCACTGATGATTGCTGTGTGGATTTCTGTGCTGGTACATTTGGTGGCGCTGAGTATCAAATTTCAGCCGGAGTTAAAGAAGTTTAAAGATAGCTTGCCTGCTTTAGAAGTGATGCTGGTGAACGCCAAAACCAAAGAGGCACCCAAAAAAGCAGAGGTGCTAGCACAAGCGAATTTAGACCGTGGCGGCAATACCGATGAAAATCGCAAGCTGAAAACGGCATTGCCTTCCCCTAATCAAAAGACACAAGAAGTGAAACTGCAACAGCACGCAGAGCCGCGCAGCGCATCAAAAGCGGCAAAATTGAGCGCAGAACAAGTGCAAGAACAAAAGCGTGTAGAAGCCTTGGAGAAGCAGGCGCAAGAGTTGATGACACAAATCAATGCGCTACAAAAAGTACAATCCAAACCCACACAGCAAGCGGCCGCAGCTACGCCGGAGACTGGCGAACAATCCGTCAAACTGAAAGCACTGAATACGCAAGATTTATTGGCATCGGCTAAAGAAATTGACCGCTTGGAGGCATTGATTGCCAAGCAGCAAGATGAATATCAAAAGCGGCCAAAGCGCAAATTCATCGGCGCACGCACGCAAGAATACCGTTATGCCATGTATATCGAAGCTTGGCGGCAAAAGGTTGAGCGTGTCGGTAACCTGAATTACCCAGAGGCAGCTAAACATCAAAAGCTATATGGACAGCTGCAAATGACGGTCTCTATTAGAGCCGATGGTAGCTTGGAAGAGATTAAAATTAACCGCAGTTCAGGGCATAAAATATTAGATCTGGCAGCCAAGAAAATTGTGGAGTTATCTGCACCTTTTTCTGCGTTTCCGGCAGATATTAAGCGGGATGCTGACATTTTAAGTGTGACAAGGACGTGGACATTTACGCAAGAAGACGCCCTCTCCACCGAATAGGTCATTTAGTTTTTGCTTTTATGCTGCGTTGTTTTCGCTTACCGTACTAGCTGCACTGTTTGCGCTCAAACGCCTTGCCTAAAAACAAAAGCTAAATGATCTGATGCTGATGGCGAATAATTTTTCAATCAAACATATAGAGTTCCCGAATAAGGTATCAACACATGACCAACCACTTTAAACACCATGTATTTTTCTGTTTGAATCAACGCGAAAGCGGTGAAGATTGCTGCATGAACAAAGGCGCTGAAGCTGCATTTGACCATATGAAATCGCGTGTGAAAAAGTTGGGCTTAAATGGCGAAGGCAAAGTACGTATTAACCGTGCAGGTTGCCTAGACCGCTGTGCGCAAGGGCCGTTGATGGTGGTGTATCCAGAAGCGGTTTGGTATACCTTTGTGGACAACGAAGATGTGGATGAAATCATCGAGAGCCATTTAATCAATGGCAAAGTGGTTAAGCGGCTGGTGATAGAGTAAGTGCGATAACGTTAAGAAGATAAAGCACATGTCACATGCGCTTTTATTTTTTCAGTCAGGGTTTCTACTTGTAATGCAGTCAGTGGCTGTGCTTGGCTATTGTTTACTGCCTTGCCCCAATGGCTATTGGGGAAGTGCTTATCCGTCTCAAAACGTGGAATGACATGCCAGTGCATATGTGGTGTTTTGTTGCCTAGGCTGGCTAGATTGATTTTGTCTGGCTGGATGATTTCGCGAATGGCGGTTTCAACCGCAAACACCACTTTCATGGTGCGGGCACGCGCTTGCGGGGCTAAGTCGGTCATTTCCTTCACATGTGCTAACAGTTCAACACGGCAATAAGCCGGATAGTCTGCATCTTGCAGTAATACCACCCGGCAAAAATCATCCTGCCAAAGAATGGCGTGCGGGCTGGCTTGGCAAAGCGGGCAAGCGCTCATACTATGAGGCTTGTAGCATTCTATCTAGCGTAAGTTTAGCCAGTTCTGCTTCATGCTTGGGTACTTTGATTTGATTGACGATGTTACCTTCTGCTAGATTTTCCAAGCACCATGCCAAGTGCTGTGGATCAATACGCGCCATAGTAGAGCACTCACACACCACGTGGCTCATAAACTGCACATGTTTACCTTGCGGCTTCATTTGCTCGGCCAGACGTGTGACTAGATTTAACTCGGTGCCCACCAGCCATTTGGTGTTGGGTGGTGCCTCACTTACGGTTCTGAGAATGTACTCGGTAGAACCTACATAATCTGAGTTTAGGCAGACTTCAAACGGTGCTTCCGGGTGAGAGATGACAAAGCCATCCGGATGCAACTTCTTAAAATGCTCGATATTTTGTGGGCGGAACATTTGATGCACTGCGCAATGCCCTTTCCATAACAGGATTTTGGCATTTTTGATTTGCTCTACCGTTAAACCACCCAATGGTTGGTCTGGGTCCCATACAGGCATTTGCTCTAAGGGGATGCCCATTTTATGGCCGCTCCAGCGTCCTAAGTTTTGGTCTGGAAAGAACAGTACCTTCTCGCGTTGCTTAAAGCCCCACTCCAATATTTTTGGCGCATTGGTGCTGGTACACACAATGCCGCCATGTTCGCCACAGAATGCTTTTAAATCTGCAGCAGAGTTAATGTAGGTAATCGGCGTGATTTCCTCATCAAAGTTCAGCACTTTGTTGAGCTCACGGTAGCTGCGTTCTACTTTGGCCAAGTTGGCCATGTCGGCCATGGAGCAGCCTGCTGCTAGGTCAGGCAAAATGACAATCTGCTCAGGGCGGCTCAAAATATCAGCCACTTCTGCCATAAAATGCACGCCCAAAAACACAATGTATTCAGCATCTAAGCTCTCGCAATACTTAGATAGTTTGAGCGAATCACCAGTGTAATCGGCATGGCGGTACACGCTTTCATGCTGATAATGGTGACCAAGAATGACTAAGCGTTTGCCCAGTTTTTCGCGTGCGGCCAGAATTCTGGCCTGACAATCGTCGTCCTTAGTGGATTGAAATTTCTCAAATTTAATAGTGGCAGTTTGCATATCTATCAATTAAAAATGTATACCGTCTATTTTACAAGTTAAGTCCATGTCTTTCACCTAATCTTTTCAGTGCATCCACATTGGTCCAAGAGAATACGCGTTGCGCCGCCTCCCGCCAATCTACCCAAACGTATTGCGTGTGCTCGTCTGGCGCAAGTGTAATCGGCAAAGCACTCGGCAGCATCAGGCCAAATAAGTGCTCGGTATTTTCGGTGACACCTAGCGCGTAACGGTAACGCCAATGCGGATAAATTTCGTAGACGTTACTAGCGTGCCAATCTTGAAAATCGTAGGCTAAGGCATCCAGCCCAGTCTCTTCTTTCACTTCACGAACCGCCGCCTGCTCTGGTGTCTCGCCTAACTCGATACTGCCTGTCACCGATTGCCAATAGCCCGGTTTGTCTGCACGCTCCATGATCAGCACCTCTAATGCAGGCGTGTGGATGAGTACAAGTGCAGATACGGGAATCTTATGCATCTGGCTTAAGTCGTTTTTTGCGTCACTTTGCTCGGTGCATTCACCAAGTTTTTAGGCAATTGAAACACGACGCTTTCCACCACACCCTGTAGTTCATGGACACCTTGCGCGCCAAATTGTTGCAATTGCGCAATCACTTCTTTCACTAAAATGTCTGGTGCGGAAGCGCCAGCAGAGACACCGACTTTCTGCTTGCCAATCAACCATTCCGGTTTTAAGTAACTGGCATTGTCGACCATATAGGCTTCTACACCTTGGTTCTGCGCAACCTCACGCAAGCGATTGGAGTTGGAGCTATTGGGAGAACCTACAATAATCACCAAGTCACAGTCTTTGGCCATGATTTTGACCGCATCTTGACGGTTTTGTGTGGCGTAGCAGATGTCATCACTTTTGGGCGATTGGATATTAGGAAAACGTGTTTTGAGGGCGTGAATCACTTGCGCAGCATCATCCATCGAGAGTGTGGTTTGCGTCACAAACGCTAGTTTCTCACTGTCTTTGACAGCTAATGCGACAACGTCCTCGGGCGTTTCAACCAGGTACATGCCCTGCTTGCTGGGGTCGCCCTCTACTTGGCCCATGGTGCCTTCCACTTCCGGATGCCCTTTATGGCCAATCATGATAATTTCCAAGCCTTCTTTGCGCATTTTGGCCACTTCGATATGTACTTTTGTGACCAATGGACAAGTCGCATCATAGGCGGTTAGGCCACGAGCTTCCGCCTCTGCACGCACGGCTTTAGAGACGCCATGGGCACTGAAGATGACTGTGCTACCAGTGGGAATCTTTTCCAAATCATCTACAAAAATAGCGCCTTTTTCACGCAACTGGTTCACCACAAATTTGTTGTGGACCACTTCATTGCGCACATAAATAGGGGCGCCGAATTTTTCTAGCGCTTGTTCTACAATGATAATGGCGCGATCAACCCCAGCGCAAAATCCGCGTGGGTTGGCGAGCACAATATTAGGCTGGCTAGACTGCTCTGATGGACTCGTTTGACTCATGCTTGTTTACTCTCGTTTATCAGTGTACGGTTGCATCGGGTATAATCACACCAATTTATTGATGGCTGACCTACGATTGCGATGAAAAACACTGCAACACTGCTTATTACTTGCCCAGATGCCAAAGGCATCGTGGCCTCGATTGCTGATTTTCTGTACCAGCACAATGCCAATATTTTACACGCAGACCAGCATCAGGATGCAGAAAATAATCTGTTTTTGATGCGCGTGGAATGGGACTTAGCCAATTTTAATGTGGACGAAGCTGCGTTTGGCCAAGCGTTTGCGCCTATTGCAACCAGATTCAATATGACTTGGCAATTGAAATTGTCACAGCACAAAACGCGCGTGGCGATTATGGTGTCCCAATACGATCATTGCCTAGCTGACTTGCTACATCGCCACAAAAGCGGCGAATTGGCCTGTGAAATCCCGCTGGTGATTAGTAACCACCGTGATACGGAAGCGCTAGTGAAGTTTTATGGCCTTGATTTTCATTACATTGCGGTGACCAAAGAAAACAAAGCGGAGGCCGAAGCGGCGCAATTTAAATTATTTGCTGATTACAATATCGACTTAATCGTATTGGCGCGCTATATGCAAATCTTGTCACCCGACTTTGTGGCGCGCTACCCGCAAAAAATCATCAATATTCACCATTCATTCTTGCCTGCATTTATTGGCGCACGCCCCTATCATCGCGCGTTTGAACGTGGCGTGAAGTTGATTGGTGCAACCAGTCATTATGTGACTGAAGTGTTGGATGAAGGCCCGATTATTGAGCAAGACATTGACCGTATCTCGCACCGCGACCAAGTGGAAGATTTGATTCAAAAAGGGCGGGATTTAGAACGTGTGGTGCTGTCCAAAGCTGTGCGCTGGCATATTGAAAATCGTATTTTATTGTATGCGAATAAAACGGTGATTTTTGATTAGTGTGTGAGTGGATATGAAAACGAAAAAGCGAGCTTTATGCTCGCTTTTTTATTTTGTGTTACTCCGTTGCCGGAGCATCCAATGGTGGAATCGCTGGTTCGTCCACGGGCGCAATTTCAGGTAATGGCGCATCGTCGGCGAAAGCAGGTAAAGCGTTAAATGTCATGATAGCAAACAACAATACGAGCAAACTTTTCATTTTATCTCCCTTGTTTATAGTATGAACATTGATAGATTTTTAAGCGATTTATTGCTTAAACGTGAAATCTACGCCAATCACACCAAACCTGCAATATCTGCATTAAGGGATTAATTTCTCCAATGAAAACAACTGCTTCACTTGTTCGCGCTCGCGAATCAAGTGATGTTTATCGCCATCTACCATGATTTCTGCGGCACGTGGACGCGTGTTGTAATTGCTGGCCATACTCATGCCGTAAGCACCAGCAGATTTGACCGCTAGTAGATCGCCTTCCTCAAGATTGAGTGTGCGGTCGCGCCCTAGAAAGTCACCGCTTTCGCAAACTGGCCCAACGATTTCATACGTATGCGTTTCTCCATCACGCGGCTGTACAGCAACAATATCGTGATAAGCATCGTATAAGGCTGGGCGCATCAGGTCGTTCATGGCAGCATCGACAATCGCAAAGTTTTTAGGCTTGTCCGTATCGTCCAAATTGCCCATTTTGAGATATTCCACTTTGGTCAGCATGACACCGGCATTGCCTACTAATGCGCGACCGGGCTCAAATAATACTTTGACGTTGCGGCCAGCCAGTTTTTGCAAAATAGCTTGCGTATATTCAGCAAACGCTGGTGGTGCTTCATCCGAATAAGTAATGCCAATGCCACCACCCACATCAATATGGGTAATGTGTATGCCTTTGCTTTCCAAATGGTCGACCAAGCCAAGTACACGATCCAGCGCATCTAAAAACGGTGAGAGTTCAGTAATTTGCGAGCCAATATGGCAATCTACCCCATGCACCGCAATGTTTGGCATGGCTGCCGCTTGCTCATACAGCGCAATTGCGCTCTCAAACGCCACACCAAATTTATTATTTTTAAGTCCGGTAGAAATATAAGGATGTGTTTTTGCATCTACGTTAGGATTCACCCGCAAAGATACAGGCGCGACTTTGCCCATCTCGCCTGCTACGGCATTGAGTCTGTGCAGCTCACTTTCGGATTCAATGTTGAAACATAAAATGCCAGCATTCAATGCTGCGCGCATTTCTTCATGACTTTTTCCCACGCCAGAGAACACGACTTTTTTCGGATCGCCACCAGCCGCCAGCACGCGCGCGAGTTCGCCACCAGATACAATGTCAAACCCAGCGCCTAATGTGGCAAACAAATTCAAAATGGCCAAGCTAGGGTTCGCTTTCACAGCAAAGCAAACCAGATGGTCCGCTTGCGTCAGCCCTGCCTGAAATTGCTTGAATGCATCAGTCAAAGCCGCCTTGGAATACACATAGCAAGGCGTTTGATATTGCTCGGCAATGGTAGTTAAGGAAACTTGTTCGGCACATAATGTGCCGTTTTTAAAATGGAATGAACTCACGATGATGGCTTATATAAATAGAGGTTAGTAGCTGGAAGCAGGTGCCGGCGCTGCAGGTTGAGGTGCAGTTTCTGGGGTGTCTTGCGGATATTGTTGCTCAGGAATATAGAGCGGCCCTTTAGTCCCGCAGGCAGTAAGCAGCATGAGTAAGGCAGAGAAACAGGCTATTTTGGTATAAATATCACGCATGGCAGAAACACCCTGACGGCAAACGAACAAGCGTGAATTTTAACATTAATGCAAAAAACGGTGGTTAATATCGAGAATAGAACCGTTTACTCCCGTTAATTCACCGATTATCGGATAGTGATAGACATGGTTGATGTGGGTTTGGCATGATAAGTTTGTGTAATAAGGGGGCGGTATGGATAACAAAAGCATATTAAAAGTGTACAAAGTTCAAATGGGATTTAACCTAATTGAACTCATGATTGTTGTAGCCGTTATTGTGGTACTGGCCTCTATTGCAATCCCTTCTTATGGTGATTATGTGAGACGCGGTCGAATTGCTGAAGCCACTTCTGCGTTGTCTGATACCCGAGTGAGGTTGGAGCAGTTCTTTTTAGATAATCGTACTTATGTAGGCTTCGCAACCTGTCCTACCTCTACAACGTTTTTTCAATACTCTTGTAGCCCGCTTACTGCAGCTGCGTACACATTGACAGCCACAGGCCAAAGTACGATGGCAAGTTTTACTTATTCTCTTAATCAAGCAAATACAAAAACATCCACCACGCTTTGGACATCTGGCACACAAAGCTGCTGGATAAGAAGCAAAGGCTCAGCATGCTAGTGAGTACTAGCAAACCCCAGTCTGGTTTCACCATTATTGAGTTGGCAGTAGTGGTAGCTGTACTTGGCATACTGGTGACAATTGCTGTGCCTAGCTTCCGGGCAATGATGTTTAATTCTCAGGTGCGTAATGCTGCAGAGTCCATTGCAAATGGATTGCAAAAGGCGAGAGGCGAAGCCGTTGCACGTAATAGGAATATAGAGTTTGCGTTGGGTACAAACTCTTCTTGGACTGTACAGTTAGCGGGGGGCGCCGTGATTGAGTCGCGCGATGCTAGTGAAGGCTCTAAGGATGTGACAAGAACTGCGCTAGCAACAGACTTGACGACAGAAGCCACTATTGTGACATTTAATGGGTTAGGTGGTGTGGTTGCTAATGCTGGCGCTACACCGCCACCTACAATGGTGCGTGTTAATTTAACTGCTACCGGGGCAACTAAATCATTAAGGGTTACGATTGGCCCAGGTGGTAATGCAAGACTGTGTGATCCTGGATTAGCGTCTGGTTCAAGTCCACGTGCTTGTTAATGTGAGAATAACGTTATGAGTAAACAAAAATTATATTCTAAGAAAACGTATCAAAATGGCTCTGTTTTATTAGAGGCATTGATTGCCGTACTTATTTTTTCATTGGGGATTTTGGCATTAGTTGGTTTACAAGCAAACATGCTCAAAAACACGGGTACTTCAAAATTCCGCACAGATGCCAGCTACATTGCACAAAAAAAAATTGGCGAGATGTGGGCGGACCCGGGTAATTTGACGACCTATGTACAATCGAATATAGACATATCTACGGATATACCTGGTGGCAGATTTACAGTCACACAATTAAATCCAGGACAGTTTCAGGTGACTGTGGGGTGGACAGCTCCCGGTGAAACACCTGCGGCAAATGTAACAACTGGGCCATGCTTTATGCAGGTTGCCCATTGCTTTACTACAGTCGCCAATATTATGGGTGGATAAGCATGAAGTTTATTTTTCAAACAAGAAATTCTATACAACACGGATTTAGCTTAATTGAGCTGATGATTGGCATGGTCATTGGCTTATTGGCGACACTGGCTATTATGCAGTCCATGTCTGTATTTGAAGGACAAAAACGTGGTGCTACAGGTACTGCGGATGCTCAGACTAGTGGAGGAATTGCACTTTACAATATCAGCCGAGAGTTGAAGTTTGCCGGCTATCCATTGATGCCCTCTGGACAACCCGGTGTAGTAGATTCCCCACTGGAATGTACAAATTTTTCTTATAACTCTAGCGGTGTAACAAGCATTACGCCAGTAAGTATTACCAATGGCACTGGTTCTGCTGGGGTGAACGCGAGTGATACTATCACCATACGTTATGGTAATGGGGCATCCGGTGGATCGCCTACCACCTTAGACTCACGTGCTGGCACTGTGGCAACAGTAAGGAATAACTTAGGCTGTCAGGCCAATGATGTTGTACTTGTCACTAATGGTACCGACTGTACATTAACAAGAGCTACCGCAGTTGCAGGGACAAGCGCGCCATTTACAGTCACGATGCAGGATGCTATTGGTGATTTAGGGGCGGATTTTTCATGCTTGGGTAGATGGGATACTGTCACTTATGCAGTGAATAATGGTAATTTAGAGCGGAACGGCGTGCCTGTAGTAGCAGATATCGTGAATTTGCAAGCGCAGTACGGAATATCGGGGTCAGCAAGTTCTAATACAATCACTCAATGGGTGGATGCGACAGGCACTACGTGGGCTACGCCTACTGTAGCAAATCGCAACCTCATCAAAGCAGTGCGTCTGGCGGTTGTCGCCCGCAATCCACAAATAGAAACAGCTACAGTGAGCACGACGTGTAATGCTGCAACTTTTACTGGTTTGTGTGCATGGCAAGATGTACCGTTAGGTAATACAGTCACTCCCCCTACGCCTATTACTACTGCTTCACCAGCACCCACAATTAGCCTCAGTAACGCTGATGCAAACTGGGCGCGTTACCACTACCGTGTATTCGAGACTATTATTCCGCTGCGAAATGTAGTGTGGTCTAAGGAAACATTATGAGTGTACACAAGCGCTTTTTGATGTCGAAAAGTATGTTGTCTAAGCAGACAGGTGTTGTATTGTTTATCGCACTGATTGCTTTGGTTGCAATGTCGCTGGCCGCAGTGGCTTTAATCCGCTCTGTAGATACAAATACGTTGATAGCGGGTAATTTAGCGTTTAAGCAGGCAGCCACTACATCTGCAGATGCCGGTGTGGAAGCTGCGATTACACAATTGACTAGCATGCAAGATGCGGCTGTGAATAATGCTAAAAATGTATTAATGGATAATACACACACCTTTAATGTTACAGATTTGACAGCTAGACCCGGGTACCATTCTAATGCAGACCCTGCCTTGAACTTGACTGCGGACGCGACTTGGAATGGGACTAACAATGTATCTTTGGCAGCGGATGCTAGCGGTAATACAGTACGATACATTATTCAACGTATGTGTCGTACCGCAAATGCTGCGATTCAAAATGCTAGCTGTTTGTTTAGCTCTGGCGCAGAAGATAAAAACGGGCAAGAAATACCTTTACCACAAAATATTTGTTTTGGACCAGGCTGTCCTGTTGCCGGGCAAACCCCTCAAATTCGTATCACAGTGCGCGTAGAAGGCCCTAAAAATGCAATCAGCTATGTGCAAGCTTTTGTCCATTAGGAGACAGTAATGAGCTATCCATTCAATCTCACCAATTTTATTAAAACACTGTTTTTAATAGTTGGTTTTGTATCGCACATTACAGTACAAGCTGCTACGGTTGACTTGGCAACGTCACCTCTAGTGACCTCTACAAGTTCTATTGTGAAACCCAATATTTTATTTGTATTGGACAACTCTGGTAGCATGACTTGGACAGCAATGCCTGATACAGCGCATGATTTTAGAGGAAGTTATGGTTATTTAAGCAGTCAATGTAATGCGGTTTATTATGATCCAAGTCTTACTTACACCCCGCCGATTAATGCGGATAAAACGAGTTTTGCTGCTGCGAATTTTACTTCAGCAAAAGATAGCGGTTATGACACAAGCAGTACTTCAAGAAATTTAGATTCAGAATTTATCGCCAACCGATTTGAGCCAGAAAGTGCGAATGATACTTACAAAAATAGTGGATCATATAAACTTACTTCGCTAGGTCCATATGGCGCAGTCTATTATGAGTACACAGGTAGCGTCACAGATAAAAATTACAACGACAGCGGCTCGACGTTTTATACGCAATGTAATACAACTATTGCAAATGCAACATCTGGCATTACCTCGGTACTAGGTACTAACAGCACACTATTTCTTAAACGTCGTTTATCTAGTACCAGAACAACGACCATCACAGTCACTGGTACAGGTGCAGGCACCTCTACCACTGGCATATCAGTGACAGGAATCACTCTGAATGGTGGCGCTACGATCATGAGCGCGGCATCGACGAGAGCCAGCACTATAAGTGCTACAACATTGGCAGCAAATATAGCTGCAAGAATTAATGCTAATGGCTATACAGCAACTGCATCTAATGGGGTTATCACTATTACTGCACCAGCAGCAAATTATGCAAACATAATCAATTACGCACCTGTAATCTTTACGACAGGGAGTGCCGGCACTATTCAATTTACTACGGATGTATTTCCTGATACTGACGCAACCAAACTCACTAATTTTGCCAATTGGTATAGTTTTTATCGTACACGTATGTTGATGATGAAAACCTCTGCAGGGCTTGCATTTGGGGCGATTGGAGATCGTTACCGTGTTGGTTTGATGAGAATCAGTAATTCATCCACGCCATTAGTAAGCTTAGACACTTTTACGGGTAGTCATCGTACTAGTTGGTATACATCGTTTTATGGCGTTGTGCCAAACGGTGGTACGCCATTGAGAGAGGCGCTCTCAAATGCCGGACTCTATTATTCTGGCTTGCTTTCAGGCACTACAGATCCTGCAGAATATTCTTGCCAGCAAAACTTTACTTTACTGTCCACTGATGGATATTGGAACGGTGGTGCAGGTTTTACAGTGGATGGTTCTACGGCAGTTGATAATCAAGATAGGCTTGACGCTCGCCCATACAACGATGGCGCGGTTGCAATTACACAATATACCTATACCTATACTAGAAATTACTACGATAGGGTAAAGGACAACTGCTCAGGATCTCAAAGGAAAATTAGAACGCAACCACAGGTTGGTACTTGTACTGCAGCAACTGCGACCGGGAGTTGCTCGCCTTCTAATTGGACGAGTAATGGTAGTGCTACATTGGCAACTAGTTGCTCTGGTACATCAGCGCCTAGCCCATCATCTGGGGCACTGTCGGGAACGCCAGCGCTAAATGATGGTGCTACCAGTGGTGGTACCAGTGATACTTTGGCAGATGTTGCCATGTATTACTATAAAACGGACTTACGAACAACAGGGTTAGGTAATTGTGGTACGGTAGTTTCCCCAGCCACTGAAGGCCCTCTGTGTGAAAACAATGTATTTAAAGGTGGCAAGGATAATAACGCCCAGCAGCATATGACCACATTCACCCTCGGTTTAGGTGCCAATGGTCGTATGAAGTATTCATCTACTTATGATCAAGATAGCGCTGGTGATTATGTGTCGGTAAAACTCGGACTCTCTGCAAACTCAGCGGCAACACCGCCGATATGTAGCTGGCAATCAAATGGCACAACGTGTAATTGGCCTACACCAGGATCTGATGCCGTAGAAAATATTGATGATATGTGGCATGCCGCAGTCAATGGCAGAGGGTCATACTTTAGTGCAGGTAATCCAGATACGCTAGCGACTGGGCTTGCAGGTGCATTAGCCGGCATTAATGAGCGTAGAGGCTCTGCTGCAGCTGCGGCAAGTAGCACACTTAACCCAGTAGCTGGTAATAACAAAGCATTTATTGCTAGTTATACATCGTCAGCTTGGACGGGCAATTTGGAAGCGCGTGGTATTAACACAGATACAGGTGAAACTAGCTTGAATGCACTGTGGTGCGTAGAAGATATTACGGCAGACAGTTGTGCAACGCCGCCAGTAGCGCAACTGATAGGCGATACCACTATTTACAATTGTGAATTACCGTCAGCAGGTACTTGTACCCAAGGTGTGTTCGGTTACTCTGGCAATACCAATTCTGGCGCGCAGTTTTGTAAGGTACCTGTAGCGGTGGCTTGTACAGGAACAATGAGCACGGCTAGAACGACTCCGGTCGTCTCTAAAAATAGTGACTTGCGTATCATTAAAACAACTCAATTCAACAATACATTGAGTAAATACGAGTTAACTAATTTTGACGCTAGTTATGCTGCTGCAAACCCGGGGTTTTTTAATACAGCTAAAGTGGCAGGGTTGAATCAATGGAGCGGGTTGGATAGTGTACAAAAAACGAATGCAGTTGGTGCAAACTTAGTGAATTACTTGCGTGGACAATACGCCTATGAAGATAGAGACACCAATGATACCGAAGACCGAGTGTTCCGCAGGCGCTCTGCAGTCATTGGTGATACATTGGAATCTACGCCAACATTCATGGGTAAGCCAGTATTTAGTTATCCATACCCAGGCTATAGTGATTTCAAATCTAGTCAGGCAGCAGTAGCGGCTGTAAATGATGGCACAGTATATATTGGTGCAAATGATGGCATGATGCATGCGTTTTCAGCAGCAAGTGGCGCAGAGCGTTGGGCATATGTGCCGAGTATGGTGATTCCTAATATGTGGAAGTTGGCTGATTTTAATTATGCAACATCACATGTGAATTTAGTCAATGGCACGCCCGTAGTGACTGATGTGTGTACTGCTAATTGTAATATAGCCGCAAGTGCTGCTTGGAAAACCATTCTTGTTGGTGGGTTAAATGCGGGTGGACGAGGCTATTATGCATTGGATGTGACTGACCCAACGACTCCTAAGCTACTATGGGAGGTTACTCCTGACTCACAGGTAGCAAACAGGCGAGATTCAGATATAGGTTATAGCTTTGGTCAACCCGTTGTCACTAGATTGAATGATGCAAATGGTACATGGGTGGTATTAGTCACCTCTGGCTATAACAACGTCAGTCCTGGTGATGGTAAAGGTTACTTGTATGTGCTTAATGCTGGAACTGGAGCCATTATAAGTAAAATTAGTACCAATGTAGGTGATTCAACCACGCCAAGTGGATTGGCTAAAATTGCCGGATACAATAATGAAATTGGAGGCAATGCCGTAAGCTATGTGTATGGAGGTGACTTACAAGGTAACTTATGGCGGTTTGATGTGAACTCTTCTGCTGTAGCAGCCATTGGTAATGGGTCTGTAACAAAACTAGCGGCATTATATTCTGATACAGCTGGTAGTAATCCACAGCCAATTACGACTACGCCCATTTTAGGGAAGATTGCGGCAAGCCGAATAGTGTTTGTCGGGACTGGTAAGTATTTGGAAGTTGGCGATTTGACGAATACACAGACACAAAGTCTTTATGCTATTAAAGACGATGGTTCAACGTTGAATAACCCTCGTACCACGCTAGTACGCCAAACTTTAACAAACAATCCTGATGCTAGTAATCCAGGTACACGGGTGGTATCTACGGCTAATCCGGTTAACTTTTATACGGGTAGAGGTTGGTTTGTCGATTTTCCAGTGTCGGGTGAACGTGTCAACGTAGAAGGGAAGCTCAACATCGGAGCACTACAGTTCCCTACCACTATTCCTTCTAATACAGCTTGTTCACCAGGGGGCTACAGTTATAACAACTTCTTTGATTTTGCGACTGGTGCATCATTAGGTAATGGCATTGTGTCAACCAGATATGACTCTGTGATTGTAGGTTTGCATGTGTTGTATGTGGATGGTTTGCCAGTATCTGGTGTAGTCACTGCAAACAATCCGACCCCTGTGAAAGAAAAAAACCTAGAAATACCAGCATCAGAAGGTCGTTTTTCAGGTAAACGAACATTGTGGCGAGAGTTGTTGCAATAGCCAGTTGACTAGAAATAAAAAGAGCGGCTAAGCCGCTCTTTTTATTGGCTACCATGTCCATGAGTCAGCAATTTTGCTGTAATCAACCCATTAATCACTCCAAAAAACAACGCAGCCAATCCAAAGATAGGGATTAGATACGACACGCTGGCATGCGGAATCAGTAGCAGTCTTACTACAATCAGCTGTCCGCCGATATGTGCAAATGCCGCCAATATGCTGAGGCTGATGACGCTAAAGTACTGTTTGGGTAATCGGTTGGCCAGCATTAGTGCCAATAGGCTCATGATTGCGCCGCTCAAACTCAGCAAAAACGTGGGGGATAAAAACTGCCCGAGCAATAAGCTGCTTGCGAATACGCGTAGTAGGCTTACCCACGCTGCAGTTTTAATACCGTAGCGTGCGAGTACATACAAAATCACAATATTGGCTAGTCCAGGTTTAACGCCGGGGATGGGCGATGGAAATGCCGATTCTATTAAGTGCAAACCAATGGCAAACGCGGTGAGTTTTGCAATGCGGTGGTCTTCCTCGGAGGCCTGAAAGTGGATGATAGCCATTAGTAGTTAAGTGTGTCCATGGTCGGTACTGCGCCAATTAATTCTATGCTCACTTGATTGGGGATGCAAATGGCCACCTGCCCTGCATGCTGCAGCCAGCCTTGGTGTACACAGTACTGACTATTACACGGGGATTGCTTAAATCGTACTTTACCTTGCTGAATATCAATGGCGGAAACGCCAATTTTCCCGAGTATCTTCAATGATTTTGTTTGCATCAGACTGAACTCACCAAACACAGTGCTGCCTGTACGTATGCGTAATGTGGTGGCGGGTTGCTGTGACCACAGTGTAAAAAAACTCAGTATGACCAAGCCCAAACTGAAGCCAATTACCAGCCAATCTCCCCATAATGGTTTAGGGAAGTGCTTGAAATTACTCAAGCGTCCGAACACGCGTTTGCGCCTCTTTATCTAGCCAATTCAATTGCTTTTGCATGGCTGGGCTGGCAAGTATTTCACCGTTTTCTTGAATGATCAGCACGTGAGATACCTCCATTTTTTTGGCAAATTCAGCTTTGCGAGCGGGCTCACTGATGAAAATAGGTTTGGAGCTGACATCCGAGCGTACGCCAGCATCTTTACTTGGGGGAATGAGTACTGTGACCGATTGCGTGCCCTGTGCCGGATAACCGGTACGTGGATCAATGATATGACAGTAACGTTTGCCATCCAACATAAAGAAGCGTTGATAATCACCAGACGTACCAATGGCCCAGCCACTACCAAGGGCAACGGTGGCAATAGCATCCGGTTTTCTGGGGTGTTGAATGCCCACAGTCCATGGCCGATCACCATGTTGGCCGACTGCAATCACGTTGCCACCGATATTAATCAGTGCATTTTGCACATGAAATTCTTGAAGAATTTTCAAGCCGACATCCAGCGCATAGCCCTTGGCATAGCCGCCTAAATCTAATTTTACATGGGGATTTTTGCTCGATATTTGATGTTGATTCAACACAATATCCGACATGCTTGCGTGTTGTGCAAGCAATGCGGACAGCTCAGCTTCATCGGGTGTACGTGCAGGAAAGTCATCACTCTGGAATCCCCAGTAATGAATGATGTTGCCAATCGCTGGATTGAATAGCTCTTCCGATTGTAGCGAGCGTCGTGAGGCATCTGCAATCATGTCTGCCATGTCTTGTTCAATCAATTTGGGTTTGCCTTCTGCAAATGTCTTGTTGATGCCATTGAGCTCGCTGGGTTTCCATGCGTGTAGGCGATTGTGTATGGCTTGAAATTGGCGCGTAATTTCACTGGCAATGAATTGCGCTTCGGGTTCTTTTTCGCCATAAATGGAGATATCGACCAAGGTGCCAAAGACGTAGCTTTGAGTGTGGTAAAGCGGGTCTAATTGAATGCTGCAGCTGAGCTGGGTAAAGCTGACGAGTAACAAAAATAAATAGCGCATGCGCGCTATGATAACTGGACTAACGCAATCCTTCCAGCGCTATGGTATCTTCTCTAGTGTAACTATGCTTTCTAGTGCTTCTAGCCAAAGCTGTGCTGGATTGCAGTCAGTTTGTGTGGCAATTTCCACCATGCCGGTTGGGCTTGTGACATTGATTTCGGTCAAGTGCTCGCCAATCACATCCAAGCCTACCAAAAACAAGCCTTCTGCCTTCAGCGTTTGGCCCACAGTACGTGCGATTTCCCAATCGCGCTCGGTCAGTGGTTGCGCCACGCCTTTGCCGCCAGCGGCAAGGTTACCACGCGTTTCTCCAGGCTTAGGAATGCGTGCCAATGCATACGGGGCTGGTGCACCATGGATGACCAAAATACGTTTATCGCCTTGCTTGATGGCAGGTAAATAGCGCTGTGCCATGATGGTGCGCTGTTCATACTCGGTCACGGTTTCTAGAATCGCACCGATATTGGGGTCTTGCTCAGTCAGGCGAAAAATACCACTGCCGCCCATGCCATCTAATGGTTTGACGACGATGTCGTGATGGTGCGCTAAAAAATCACGGATGCGCGCATTGCTGTTGGTCACCAAAAACTCGGGTGCGAATTGCGGAAATTTGGCCACAGAGAGTTTTTCATTCCAGCTGCGGATCGCAGTTGGATTGTTCAGCACGCGTGCGCCCTGTTGCGATGCGAGCTCTAATAAATAAGTGCTATACAAATATTCGTTATCAAAAGGCGGGTCTTTGCGCATCAGCACCGCATCAAAGGCACTCGGCAGGTAGTCTTCACTGGTACCCAGTTGATACCATGATTCACCCGTTTGCAGCGTCAACGCGGTGGCACGAATGTGCACAGTGGCTTGCTGTAAATAAAGATCATGCTGCTCACAAACGAATAGTGCGTGACCACGTGCCGCAGCGGCACGCATCATGGCAATGCTGGTATCTTTATAAGATTTAAGCTGTTGAATCGGGTCAATAATGAATAGTAATTTCATTGTGCGCCTTGCATAAAGATGTCGCTGATTATTGATTCAATGGATCTTGTTCTTCCAGTTCAATGGCCGCTGCCAGTAAGGCCAAGCGTGCTACCACGCCGTATGCATAGAAGCGATTTGGCGGTGCGTCCGGTTTACCTGCACAATCTGGCAATGAACAGGATTTCTCAAAGGCCAGTGGCACAAAATGCATGCCTGGTGCATTAAGGTTTTCATCGACAGCACGTCCGGTATGTACGCGGTAAAAGCCACCAATCACAAAGTGATCCATCATATACACCACGGGCTCGGCCACTGCATCGTTAATGCTCTCAAAGGTATATACACCTTCTTGGATAATCACTTCGGACACTTGCAGGCCTTCTTTGACTACTGACATCTTATTGCGGGTTTTGCGGTTCAAATCACGGACGTCATCTGGTGATTTGACTGTCATGATGCCCATGCCATAGGTGCCGGCATCGGCTTTCACAATGACAAAAGGCTCTTGGGTAATGCCATATTCGGCATATTTCAGTTTGATTTTATGCAGTAACTCTTCCACTTTTTGCGCCAGACACTCTTCACCGGTGCGGGCATGAAAGTCTACTTCGCCGCAGGTGTCAAAATATGGGTTTAATATCCAAGGGTCTATGTCTAGCAATGTTGAGAACTCATCCACGACACGGTTATAGGCTGCAAAATGTTGTGATTTACGACGCGTAGACCAGCCGGCATGCAATGGTGGGATTAGGTTTTGTTCTAGGTGCTCTAAAATTGGCGGAATACCACCGGACAAATCGTTATTCAAGAGCACGGCACAACTATCAAATGCTTCATAAGTCACGCCATCCAGCGTACTTTGTTTGAGCATGATACGGTTTTTCTCGCGCACCACAGGTTCTAGCACGATGCTATGGCCATCATGCGTTTCGAGCCGTGTGATAGCCGTAATCTCAGGCGAGATGCTGCCAATTCTGACGTCTAAACCTGCGGCACGCATGATATTGCTTAGCTCATACACGTTGCGTAAATAAAAGGTATTGCGCGTGTGATTTTCCGGAATAATCAATAAACGCCTAGCCTCCGGACAGATTTTTTCTACGGCGACCTGTGCTGCCTGCACACTTAAACTCAAGAATTCCGGATTCAGGTTGTTAAATCCACCGGGAAATAGATTGGTATCAACTGGGGCGAGCTTGAATCCGGCATTTCTTAAATCGACGCTGGCATAAAACGGTGAGGCGTACTCTTGCCATTGGCTACGAAACCAATGCTCGATTTGCGGCATGGCCGCCAGCATGCGTTTTTCTAAATCCAGCAATTGACCGTTTAATGCAGTAGTTAAGTGAGGCACCATAATGTTGATAATCCAAAAAATTGATCTATTGATGATGGATGGAGACTGCACGTCGATAATTCAAGCGTGCTTAGCGTACTCCTTTTGTTGTGTTTAGACCACTGAGTGTGCCTGCAAGTCGGCATGATAGCTACTGCGGACCATCGGGCCGCTTGCTGCGTTATCAAAGCCCATGGCGTCTGCTTGTGATTTTAAGTGGTCAAATATGGCAGGTTCTACATAGCGCATCACCGGCAAGTGGTGCACGCTAGGCTGCAAATATTGGCCTAATGTGAGCATGCTCACTTGGTGTGCTCTTAAATCACGCATCACCGCTAATATCTCATCGTCGGTTTCGCCCAAGCCAAGCATCAGGCCAGATTTGGTGGGGATATGCGGGTACATCTCGCTAAAGGCTTTAAGCAGGTTCAGTGAGTTTTGATAGTCTGAGCCAGGGCGCGCTTGCTTGTATAAACGTGGCACGGTTTCCAGATTGTGGTTCATGACATCTGGCGGGGCTTTGCGCAGTATTTCTAGTGCGACGTCTAAACGTCCACGAAAATCTGGCACTAAAATTTCAATTTTAATATGCGGGGATTGCTGGCGAACAGCGTGAATGCAATCCACAAAATGCTGTGCGCCGCCATCTTTTAAGTCATCGCGGTCTACCGAGGTAATGACCACATACTTTAAGCCCATTTGCGCGATGGTACGGGCAAGGTTTTCCGGCTCATTCACATCGGGTGGCAATGGTTTGCCGTGGGCAACATCACAGAACGGGCATCTGCGTGTGCAAATGTCGCCTAAAATCATAAAGGTAGCAGTGCCACCACTAAAGCACTCGCCGATATTGGGGCAGCTGGCCTCTTCACACACAGTATGTAAATTGTTCTCACGCAGCACACGTTTGATTTCTTGAAAACGCGCCGAATCTGGCACTTTCATGCGAATCCATTCAGGTTTGCGCAACATGGGTTGTGGCACGATTTTAATAGGAATGCGCGCCGTTTTAGCGGCATCTACTTCCTTTACCCCTGCAATTTTTCTAGCAGGCGGCGTCACTGGATTTATCGGGTCGGCCATGCGTTTAATTTCTTTTCTAATATGGAGAGTAAAGCCTCTCCTATTTCTGTAAGTGTGGCTTGAATGCCAAGCGCTTTGGTTTGCGTCATGCTTAATTCGGCATACCCGCATGGGTCGATAGCCTCAAACGGCGCTAAATCCATGTCGATATTTAAGCTCAAGCCATGATAACAGCATTGATTTTTCAAGCGTAACCCTAGTGAAGCGATTTTCTTTGTATCGACATAAACACCCGGAGCATCTGGTTTAGCTACGGATGACACACCATACAATGCCAGCACTTCTATCAAGCTCGTTTCTAAGATGGTGACAAGTTGTCGCACATTCAAGCCGCGGCGTGCTAAATCAATTAAACAGTAGACAATGAGTTGCCCCGGCCCATGGTAAGTGATTTTACCGCCGCGATCCACCATGACGACAGGGATATCGTTCTGTGGTAGGCGCACGCCCTTACGATTGAGCCCCAATGTATACACAGGTGGGTGCTCAGTCAGCCATAATTCATCAGTAGTGTGCGCGTCTCTGGCTGCAGTGAACGCTTGCATGGCCTGCAATGTGGTTTGGTAATCGGTCAGTGCTAAACGTTTAAGTTGGATATCCATGAATCGTGGCGGAATATGAAAACATCTAGCCCAATGTGGTTAGAGCACCACTTTCACCATGGGGTGAGCAGTCAGTGTGCGATAAATATCATCCAGCTGTGGTTTGGAGGTGACATAGACCAAGCAAGTGAGGCTAATGTACTTGCCGCCCACGCTGCCACGCATCTCAATTAAATGTGCGCCAAAATCGGGAATATGTTGCTGAATGGCTTCTGTAATAGCCGTAGTAAAATCCGGGTGCGTTTCTCCCATCACTTTGATGGGAAAGTCACACGGAAACTCAATCAGTGTTTCTTGCTGGGATGGGTCAATGTCGGCCATATTATTGCCACATCAGTTTGATGCTGTCCAATATACGGCTAAAGAAACCGCCGCTCTCTACTGCTTTTGACGCAATCAGTGCGCGTTCAGTCAGTTTCTTGCCATCTAATGTGAATGTGATTTTACCGACCACTTGGTTGACTTTGACCGGTGCAATCAATGGTTGTTGACTGGTCATGCTGGCTTTTACGCGGGCATAGTCACCTTTGGGTAATGAGAAGTAGACATCTTGTGCAACAGTCGCATTCACTAACTTTTCATTGCCTTTCCATACGCGCAAGGCATTAATCGGCTGACCTTGTCTGTAAACGAGCGTGCTTTCAAAAAACTGAAATCCATAATTGAGTAATTTTTGGCTTTCAATCGCACGCGATGCTTCGGACACTGCCCCCAACACCACAGAAATTAAACGCGAATCGCTGCGCTTAGATGAGGCGATTAGGCAATACCCAGCGGATTCGGTATGACCAGTTTTCATGCCATCCACGTTGGCATCTAGCCACAATAAGCGGTTACGGTTAGGCTGCGTGATTTTGTTATAGGTATATTCTTTCATCGAATACAAGCGTTTGTAGTCCAAAGGAAAATCGCGAATCAGCGCACTGGCCAACAAGGATAAATCATACGCAGTGGTGTAGTGTTGCGCGTCTGGCAGACCGGTTGCATTCATATAATGCGTATTTTTCATGCCTAATTTTGCAGCTTTTTTATTCATCAGGTCGGCAAACTGCTCTTCAGAGCCGGCAATGCCTTCTGCCAACGTAATCGACGCGTCATTGCCAGACTGAATAATCAGGCCATGTAGTAATTCATCAACCGCCACAGGTTTGTTAGGCTCAATGAACATCTTGGAGCCTTCGACTTTCCATGCTTTTTCACTCACAGGCAGCGTCTGGTCTAATTTTAAGTATCTATTTTGAATCGCCTCAAACGCAAGATAAGCCGTCATGATTTTAGTCAGCGACGCAGGTTCAACACGCTCATTTTCTTTATAGCCAGCGACGATGCTGCCACTGTTAAAGTCCTTCAGAATGTAGGCATTCACAGCCAAGTTTGGTGGCGGTGTGACTTCCGCATGACTGCTGGCGGCGATCAAACAGCCGAATGTAAAAAGTAAAGTTTGGGTCAGTGTGCGCATCATATGGTTGGATCGTTATTGTGTGTGAATAATACTGTTGATATTGAGTCGTTGCTTGATGTCCGCCGCAATTTGGCTGGCTTTACTTCTTGACGGGTAAGGGCCTAATTTTAAGCGGTATAGTTGACTATTATACACGTGGTTTATGTCCTTGCTGCTGGCGATGCCTAGGTTTTGGATTTTTTGCCTAAGCGCATTGGCATTGGCCTCTAGCTTAAATGCACCTACCTGTACAAAGAACGGAGTGGTGATGTTTTGCACAGTCTCGCTGCCACTATTGGCTGGGTTTGCAGTTGTTTCTACCGGTTTGGGTACAGGCGTAGCGTTTTTATTTTGCGCGGCATAGCTGGCAGCATTGACGGCTTCAATTTCCACATGCGCACTACCGCGATCCAAGATACGTAATTTATATGCAGCGGCATAGGATAAATCGATGATACGGCTATGCTTAAACGGCCCACGATCGTTCACCCGTACGATGACGGTGCGGCCATTGTTGGGGTTGGTGACTTTGACATAGCTGGGCAAAGGCAGTGTGGGATGTGCCGCTGTCATGGCGTACATATTATATGTTTCACCATTAGATGTTTTGCGCCCGTGAAAGCGTTTGCCATACCAAGAGGCAATGCCGGCTTGCTTGAACGGCGCATAACTCTTCATCGGCACGTAAGTCTCGCCCAGTGCTTGATAGGGGCGCATGGCCGCAGGATTAATCGGTTCCTCTTTGGGTGTTGCGTCCGGAATGTCGTCTAAGTTGCTTGGCGGATTGGCCTCTGGGCCGTCATCCATATAGTAACCCCCAGGGGTATCGACTTCTGCAGGTGGTGTACTAGGTGCTTTGGTGGGAGGCTGACCAGTTGAGTTATCCGGCTGTTCTGCAGGTGGGCTGGGCGGTGCTGGTCGTGTCGTCTGTTGACCGCCGCAAGCAGAAAGCAAGAGTGTGACTACTACGATGTAAAAAAAATGATTCATTGTACCGCCTGTTCAAAATGCGCTAGCTATTAGAAATACTTAGCTGTTAAAAATGTCTAGCCATTAACGTTTATCCGGTCGCGACCAGTTTTTTATGCGTTTGTATACTCATCAGCAAGCCAAAGCTTAGGCCGAGTGTGAGCATGGAGGTTCCGCCGTAACTAATGAGCGGTAATGGTACGCCTACCACCGGTAAAATTCCGCTGACCATGCCCATATTGACAAAGCAGTAAGTGAAAAAGGTCATGGCGATACTGCCGGCCAATAAGCGTGAGAACGTATTTTTGGCCTGCGAGGCAATATAAAAGCCACGTGCAATGATAATGGCAAACAATGCTAAAAGCATCACATTGCCAATCATGCCAAACTCCTCACCAAACACGGCAAAAATAAAGTCAGTCGTGCGCTCCGGCAAAAAGTCTAATTGCGTTTGCGTACCATTTAACCAGCCTTTGCCGGTGACGCCGCCAGAGCCAATGGCAATGGTCGATTGAATAATATGATAGCCGGAGCCAAGCGGGTCTTGTGTTGGATCAATGAGAATTTCAATTCTACGGCGCTGATAATCGTGTAGTAAAGACCAGAACACTGGGCTGAGCGCACCAATAAGCGCGATACCGCCGAGTATAAAGCGCCAACTTAGGCCTGCTAAAAAGATCACATAAAATCCGGAGGCGGCCACCAACATGGCCGTGCCTAAATCTGGCTGTTTGACGATAAACAGTACCGGTAAGGCAAGAATGGCGCCTGCGATTAAGAAGTCTGCTACGGTCAGATTGGATTCCCGTTTAGAGAAATACCATGCCAACATAATGGGGACGGCGAGTTTTAGTAGTTCAGAAGGTTGGATTTTAGTGATGCCGATGTTTAGCCAGCGTCTGGCGCCGTGGCTGATATCACCAAATAAGGCCACCGCCAGCAATAGCAGGACGCCAATCACATAAGCGGGCACGGCAATGCGTTCTATGTGTTGTGGCTGAAGATTCGCAACGGCCCACATCACCGCTAATGCCACGGACATATTAATCAGCTGCGCGCTGACTCTGCTAAATTGTTGCCCCGATGCGCTATACAGCACCAATAAACCTACCAGCATGGCAAATAAAATACAGGCCAGCAATACGGAATCAATGTGCTTAAAGAAACTGGTGATAAATTTGCTAATCATACTGTTCTTCTTCCAAAAGCGTTTCCGGCATGGTTGCGCCATCTGGGCGTGTAGTGGCAGTGCTTGGTTGTTTGGCTACGGCTGGCGCTTCCTCAATAGGTTCTTTTCCCAGCAGAAAATAGTCCATCACCTTGCGCGCTATTGGGCCTGCAGCGGAACCGCCATGCCCACCATTTTCTACAATCACTGCGATGGCAATCTTAGGTGCCTCGGCCGGTGCGTAGGCAATAAACAAGGCGTGATCGCGGTGGCGCTCATTGATGCTATGTTCGTTGTATTTTTCGTTTTGCTTAATGCCAATCACTTGTGCCGTGCCGGTTTTTGCAGCAATGTTATAGCCAGCATTGGCGCCTACCACAACCGCCGTTCCCCCGGGCAGAGTGACATCCACCATGCCTGCCTTCACAATGTCTAGGTTCTGTGGTTTCAACTCTATTTTATCCAGCACCGTATGTGGGATAGGTGTCATCACATGGGTGGTTGCGTTGACAACTGCATTGACCATATGTGGACGGATGGCGGTACCTTGATTGGCCAACGTGGCAGTTGCATAGGCGAGTTGCATTGGGGTCACCAAAGTATAGCCTTGTCCAATGCCCACAATCACTGTTTCGCCCATGTACCATGGCTGTTTAAAACGCTTTTTCTTCCACTCCGGCGTAGGCATTAAGCCGGAGACTTCTCCGTGAATGTCGATACCGGTTTTTTGACCGAACCCAAAATGTTTGACAAATTCTGCTAAGCGTTCGATGCCCAACTCCATGGCTAAACCATAAAAAAAAGTATCACATGAGATGGTAATGGCTTTGCGCATATCCACACTGCCGTGGCCGCTGGGTTTCCAATCGCGATAGCGGTGTCGGCTGTTGGGCAAAGTGAAATAGCCGCTGTCCTGAATGCTAAAGGGGGGCTCGCGTTTGCCAGCCTCTAAGCCAGCCAAGGCCACAAAGGGTTTAAAGGTGGAACCGGGTGGGTAAATGCCTTTGAGTGCGCGGTTAATCAGTGGTTTGTCTAGCGAGTTATTGAGCAGGTTCCAATTCTCGTAATCAATGCCATCCACAAATAAATTGGGGTCAAATGTTGGCATGCTGACAAAGCCTAATACTTCGCCGGTGTTTGGCTGAATGGCCACCATAGCACCTCTGCGCTCACCAAAGGCTTTCTCTGCAATCGCTTGCAACTTGGCATCTATAGATAGCACAATGTTATTGCCAGAAGTAGGTGCGGCACTTGAAAGTACACGCACGGCTTTGCCATCGGCGTCAATTTCCACCTGCTGGAATCCGGTAATGCCGTGCAACTCGCTTTCATAGGCTTGTTCCACGCCGCCCTTGCCCACGTGGTCGGTACCTTTGTAATTAGAAATGACATTGCTGTCTTTAAGCTGTTTCAAATCACGCTCATTAATGCGACTAATATAGCCAATGGCGTGTGTGCCGAGTTTGCCTTGCGGATAATGACGATATAGGCGCGACTTAAGTTCTACACCAGGAAAGCGGTAGCGGTTAACCGCAAATTTTGCTGCTTCAATTTCATTCAGATGGGTACGAATCGGGATGCTCTCAAACGAGTGGCTTTGCGCTTTGAGCTTCTTAAAACGCTTCAGGTCCACTGGGCTGATTTCCACCAGTTGTGCCAAGTCACCAATCGTGGTGTCAAGGTCGGTGATTTTTGAAGGGGTCATTTCCAGCGTGTACACAAAAAAATTGTGTGCAAGCACTACGCCGTTGCGGTCCAGAATCAATCCGCGGTTAGGTGAAATCGGCACGATCGAGATGCGATTACTTTCTGCCAGTGTATGGTAGTAATCGTAACGGTTGATTTGTAGATAATAAAAACGTAAGCCCAGCGCGCAAAACGCCAACAATGCTAATGCGCCAGCAATCAATAACCTAACACGGAAATTATGCTGTTCATTTTGGTGATTTTTAAGTTCTGCGCTATATGCCATGCCAATAGATTGCCTAATGTCTGGGTCGGGTAGGCGCACCAAACATCAATACCATAAACTGCCATAGGATGATGCTAGTGAGAACTGGCCAGAAATAGGAAAGCCCAGGATTTTCATTGTCGGCAAATAGCTTAAGGATTAACACCAGCGTACGCTCAACAAACAGCAACGCAAATAGGTAGACCGATAGTTGCCAACGGTTAAACAACACTAATCGACGTTGATACAGCAGTGCCAAGAAGGCGGTAAAGGCAAAGGCGAGTGCGTGCTGCCCAAGTAAGCTGCCGGTAGATAAATCCACAATTAACCCTGCAAACCAAGCAACCCCCACATTGCATAAATGGGGTGCACGCACCACCCAGTACAGCGTAATCACCAGCAAAAAGTCTGGGCGTAGAATCACGCCTTGGCCAGACCATGGGTAGAGCTGGAAGGTGAGTGCCACAATCAGCGTCAGTAACACGGTGGTGAGATTAGCGGGACGCATGCGGCTTCTCTTTGCGGGGTTTGGCTGGCGGTATAGAAGTAGTTGCGGTAGCCGGCGGCGCGGCTGCATCGCCAACACTTGCCGGAGCTGCCTCTATATGTTCCGCCGGAGTTGGCATGCTCAAAATCAGCAACTGTAAGTGATTGTTCACGCCAGCAATCGGCGTGCTAATGATTTTTGCAAAAGGAGAGTCCGGGCTTTGGCGCACCTCGGTGACTTTGGCCACGGCCAAGCCGGCCGGATACACGCCATCAATTCCAGAAGTCACCAGCTTGTCACCCACTTTAATGTCTACGCTCGTGGGCAAAAACGGCAAGTCAATGGTATTGCTTTTCCCCTCACCAAAAGCAATCGCACGTAATTGATTGCGCTCTACTTGAATGGGAATGGATAGATTTTTATCGGTAATCAGTGTGACTTCTGCGCTAAACGGAAACACGCGGGTGACTTGCCCGACCACGCCTTGCGCATCTACCACGGCCTGACCTGCTTCTACCGTGTGCTGGCTGCCGCGGTTAATCACCACAACATTGCTAAATGGATCGCGTCCCATGTGCAGAATTTCACCCAAAATGGCTTTGGGAATCATGGGCGCATTGCCTTTTAGTAGCGTTTTAAGGTGCGCATTTTCAAGCTCAATCGTGGCTAGTCGCTGCAGCATGACATTGTGTTCCACCGCTTGCTGCTTGAGCGCTTGATTTTCAATCAGCAGTCGGCTGTGCGCGGTAAAGTACTGGCGGATATTGAGCCCCCACTCACTGGGGGCGTTGGCTACCATTTCCAGCGGATGCAAGGCAGCAATAAAGGTTTGACGAAACTGGCTAAGGTAATCGAGACGCGAATCCACAGCCATCAAGACAATCGACAGCGCACAGAAAAACATGATGCGTGAAAACGGGCTGGGGCCACGGACAAAAAACGCTGGGGATTCTTGTGGCTCTAGTTTCTGGTGTACGCCCTTAAGCATGCCAATTTATGAATGAATAATGATCAACAAAGGCTGACTAACGATTACTCGTTAGCAAACACGTTACCCAGTTTATCCATTTCCTCAAGCGCGCGACCACAACCACGTGCTACACAGGTGAGCGGATCTTCCGCCACAATCACTGGCAATCCTGTTTCTTCCATCAATAAACGATCCAAGTCCCGCAGCAATGCGCCTCCGCCAGTGAGTACCATGCCTTTTTCGGCAATGTCCGCGCCCAATTCAGGTGGCGTTTGCTCTAGTGCAGATTTCACTGCGCCCACAATTGAGTTCAATGGCTCGGTCAGCGCTTCTAAAATCTCGTTGCTGGAAATTGTAAATTTACGCGGTAAACCTTCTGCCAAATTGCGGCCGGTGACTTCCATTTCCAATACTTCGGAGCCAGGGAATGCAGAGCCGATTTTTTTCTTGATGGCCTCGGCGGTAGGCTCAGAGATTTGCATGCCGTAATTGCGGCGGATGTAATCGATAATGGCTTGGTCAAACTTGTCACCACCTACGCGCTCAGATTTAGCATAGACGATACCGCCTAAAGAAATCACGCCCACTTCTGTGGTACCACCACCAATATCCACCACCATCGAGCCGGTGGCTTCTGCAACTGGCATATCAGCACCAATTGCAGCGGCCATTGGCTCTTCAATCAAGAATACTTGTTTAGCACCGGCGCGCTCTGCAGACTCTTTAATCGCACGGCGCTCTACTTGGGTAGAGCCTACCGGGACACAGATGATGATGCGTGGGCTAGGCGAAAACCAGCGAGATTCGTGTACTTTACGGATAAAAAACTTAAGCATTTGCTCGGTGATGGTGAAGTCGGCAATCACGCCGTCTTTCATCGGGCGAATAGCTTGAATATTGGCAGGCGCACGACCCAACATGCCTTTGGCATCGGAACCTACGGCCAGCAGCACTTTTTTGCCATTGGGACCGCCCTCTAATCGAATCGCTACAACGGATGGCTCGTCTAATACGATTCCCTTGCCACGTGCGTAAATCAGCGTATTGGCGGTGCCTAAGTCAATGGCTAAATCATTAGAAAAGTAACTGTTTATTGAACCGAACATGTTTTATCCCGATATTGACGAATGATGACCCACGATTTAATCGATTTGCTTTTAAAAGCGTGGATTGAAATCAAGGTATAATAGCTTAAATCACATCTAAATTTAAGATGTTATTACAGATTGTTACAAACAAACGACAGAAAATTGTATGGCACTCAATATAGAAGATATCCATCGAATTGCGTACTTGGCGCGTATTGAAATTAACGAACAAGAAGCCGCCTCCACTCTCACTAAGCTCTCTGGCATTCTGGGACTCATCGAGCAAATGCAAGCGGTGAACACAGAAGGCATCTTGCCCATGTCGCACTCACAAGACCTTGCACAGCGCTTACGTGAAGACGTGGTCACGCAGACGAATCAGCGCGAAGTATTTCAAGCCATTGCACCCATGACCGAGCATGGTTTGTATCTGGTACCTAAAGTTATCGAATAACGAATTCAGACAAGTTTATGATTAATAGTAGCCTAAAAACACTTAGCCAGATGTTGGCAAGTAAACAGATCTCCAGCGTGGAGCTGACGCAAACATTTCTGACGCGTATTCAGCAGCACAATCCGGCCATTAATGCATACATTGCGTTAGATACAGACAAAACGCTTGCGCAAGCACGTGCGGCCGATGCTAGGATTGCGGCCGGAAATGCAGAGGCGCTGACGGGAATCCCATTCGCACAAAAAGATATTTTCTGTGCGAAAGGCTGGAAAACCACTTGTGGTTCAAAAATGTTGGCCAATTTTGTGGCGCCCTATGATGCCCATGTGATTAGCCAATTTGATGCAGCGGGTGCAGTCAATTTGGGCAAAACCAATATGGATGAATTCGCCATGGGTTCCTCTAATGAAACCAGTTACTTTGGCGGCGTTAAAAATCCTTGGGATTTTGACCGTGTGCCAGGAGGCAGCTCCGGTGGCTCTGCAGCGGCAGTGGCAGCACGTTTATGTGCAGCCGCCACAGGTACCGATACAGGTGGCTCCATTCGCCAGCCTGCCAGTTTGTGTGGATTTACAGGGTTGAAGCCGACTTATGGCTTGGTGTCACGTTACGGCATGATCGCTTTTGCATCCAGCTTGGATCAGGCGGGTCCTATGGCAAAATCGGCAGAAGACTGTGCATTGATGATGAACGTGATGGCGGGCTTTGATGAACGTGATTCGACCAGTTTAAATCGCCCGAAAGAAGACTACACACGTGGGTTAGCCAATATGGTGGGTGCGCAGCCACTGGAAGGTCTACGCGTTGGCTTGCCTAAAGAATACTTTGCAGATGGCTTGGATGCAGATGTGGCTAAAGTGGTGCAAGCTGCCATTGCCGAATACCGCAAATTGGGTGCCGAAATCGTAGACATTTCACTACCCAACAGTCAGTTATCGATTCCGGTTTACTATGTGTTGGCGCCGGCGGAAGCCAGTTCCAACCTTTCTCGTTACGATGGCGTGCGTTACGGTCACCGTGCTGCAGAATACGACGATTTGCTGGATATGTACATGAAGAGCCGTGCTGAAGGCTTTGGCGCCGAAGTCAAACGCCGTATTTTGATTGGTACCTATGTGTTAAGCGCGGGTTATTACGATGCGTACTACCTCAAAGCACAGCAAATTCGCCGTTTGATTGCACAAGACTTTACCGAAGCCTTTAAGCAATGTGATGTGATCATGGGGCCAACGGCACCTTCTACTGCGTTTAAGGCGGGCGAGAAAGCGGATGACCCAGTGGCGATGTACTTACAAGATGTCTACACCATTGCCACCAACTTGGCTGGCTTGCCAGGCATGAGTATTCCAGCCGGCTTTGCGCCAAGTACTGATGGCAAAGCGTTGCCAGTGGGGTTGCAATTGGTGGGTAATTACTTTGATGAGGCGCGCATGTTGGATGTGGCGCATGCATATCAACAAGTCACAGATTGGCATCTGCAAATGCCGGAAAGTTTGAAATAGTATGGAATGGGAAGTCGTGATTGGGTTAGAGACCCACACTCAATTAAAAACAAATACTAAAATTTTCAGTGGTGCCTCCACCACCTATGGGGCAGAGCCTAATACACAAGCATGCGAGGTGAGCATTGCTTTGCCTGGTGTGCTGCCAGTATTAAACAAAGAAGCCGTAGAGTGCGCGATTAAATTTGGCCTGGCCGTGGATGCAGACATTGCACCACGCTCAGTATTTGCGCGTAAAAACTATTTTTATCCAGATTTACCTAAAGGCTATCAAATCAGCCAGTACGAATTGCCGGTAGTAGGCAAAGGCAAGCTAACGATACAAGTGCCCGCAGGCAAGCATGGCGAGGCTTACGAAAAAACCATTCACATTACCCGTGCGCATTTGGAAGAAGATGCCGGTAAATCAGTGCATGGCGCTGTAGAAGGCATGTCCGGCATTGATTTAAACCGTGCTGGTACACCTTTGCTAGAAATTGTGACCGAGCCAGATATGCGTAGTGCGGCTGAAGCCGTGGCTTACGCCAAAAAGCTGCATGAGCTGGTACAGTGGATTGGTATTTGTGATGGCAATATGCAGGAAGGTAGCTTCCGCTGTGATGTGAACGTGTCCGTGCGCCCCAAAGGCACAGAGAAGCTAGGCACGCGCCGTGAGATTAAAAACCTCAACTCATTTAAGTTTATGCAGCAAGCCATTGAGTACGAAACACAATGGCAAATTGATACATTAGAAGACGGTGGAATAATTCAACAAGCCACCGTCTTGTTTAACCCAGACACAGGTGAAACACGCGCGATGCGCTCTAAAGAAGAAGCGAATGACTATCGCTACTTCCCAGACCCAGACTTGTTACCGCTCGTGGTGAGTGACGAAGATAAGGCGCGTGTAAGAACGCATATGCCTGAATTACCTGAGGCGATGAAAGCAAGGTTTGAAGCGGCGCATGGCTTAAGCAGTTATGATGCGGCTACCTTAACGGCCAGCCGAGGCACTGCCGATTATTTTACAGCCGTGGTACAGGCAGGCGCAGAAGCCAAACCCGCAGCCAACTGGGTAATGGGCGCTTTGTCCGCTAAATTAAACGCAGAAGAAAAAGTGATTGCAGATTCACCCGTTTCAGCGGCGCAATTGGCACAGTTATTAAAGCGTATTCAAGACAATACCATTTCTAACAATGCGGCCAAGCAGGTGTTTGAGGCGTTATGGGCTGGTGAAGGTGATGTGGACACGATTATTGCTGTAAAAGGCTTAAAACAAGAGTCTGATGCTGGTGCGATTGAAGCCATTATCGATGAAGTGTTAAATGCAAACCCTGCAATGGTAGAAGAGTTTAAAGCGGGCAAAGAAAAAGCATTTAATGCCCTGGTCGGGCAAGCCATGAAAGCCTCTAAAGGCAAGGCTAATCCTGCGCAAGTAAACGAAATCTTGAAGAAAAAGCTGGGTTAATGATTTCGAGAAAGGCTTTTCAATCATGCGGTGATTGGGAAGCCTTGGCAAAGCTTGTGGATTAAGGCGCTGCTTTGGTCGCGTTTCGGATATTGCTTAACGTATAGCCTTGCGCTTTTAATTCCAAATAGCGCTGTTTGTCGTTGTCGTAGCGTTTACGTATATTGTCGATGTCATGTTGCTTGGTAACGATTAACTTGTCTGTATCAGCAATATCTGTCTGGTATTTTTGATTGTCTTCTACTAATTGTGGCGGTATCGGGCGTTTGCGTTTGGTCAAATCTGCCATTTTAGTGGCATTTTTTTGCTGCTGATCTTTTAAGTTGGTACGTTTCTGACCAAGACTTTCGAGCGCCGACTTATCAATTCTAGTATTGCGGTCGCAGGCGATATCAATTTCTTCAGCCGAGTTATAAGAAGCCAATAAGGCTGAATCGCGTCTATTCTGTTCTGAGGAGACTTTCTCGGCCTCATGTTGTGTGGCTGTTTGCTCAACACGTTTAACCGCCATGCCGGATTTGTTAAGCTCGCTAGTTTTGTTGGTGCTATCCAGTAGCGGTACTTGATCGCCATAATGGGTAACACCATGTTTGTCCACCCACTTCACAATGCGTTTGCCTTCGGCCTGTGCGCTAGCACTAAAACAAATCATGGCAAAGCAGCAAAAAATGGTTTTAATCATGTGGTATCAATGTGTTAAACACAGTATTGTTGTCGGTATAGGTCGACTTTATGCAAATACTGTGCCAAATCATGGCTGTTTTCAATGTATTTAAGTAGATCTGACAGCTTGGCAATGCTGGAAACGGGGATGCGGTTGTTCTTTTCTACTTCTTGTACTGCAGAGAGTTCGGTCAGTCCTTTTTCTTGGCGATCCAGCGCAATACTCACGCCACATGGGGTAGCTTGTTGCTGCACAATAAGGTCGACGGACTCTCGAATAGAAGTGCCGGCAGAAATCACATCATCGATAATTAATACTCGGCCTTGCACCGGTGCACCGACCAAAGTGCCGCCTTCGCCATGGTCTTTGGCCTCTTTGCGGTTATAGGCGTACGGGTAGTTTTTGCCTTCGCGTGCAAACGCAATGCTAATGGCCGCAACAAGTGGAATGCCTTTGTAAGCGGGGCCAAATAACATATCGAATTGAATGCCAGAGGCTTGAATGCTCTTTGCATAAAACTCACCCAGCTTTAATAAACTCTCGCCGTCGTTAAACAGCCCGGCATTGAAGAAATATGGGCTTAAACGGCCTGCTTTGGTTTTAAATTCACCAAATCTTAATACCTGTTTTTTAACAGAAAACGCGATAAACTCTTGGCTTAGGTCACTCATTGGAATCGATAAGAAAGTATAGATAATGCGCATTATAACGTTGAATTTAAATGGAATCCGCTCTGCGGCAAATAAAGGCTTTTACACATGGTTGCAGCAAGTGCAGCCAGATATTATTTGTATGCAAGAGGTAAAAGCCCAAGCTGCGGATATGACATTGGAGATGCTAACGCCGAGCGGGTATCACGGTTATTTTCACTATGCCGAAAAGAAAGGGTATAGCGGAGTTGGCATTTACAGCAAGCAGAAAGCGGATGTTGTGATTGAAGGTTTAGCTGGTGCACATTTGGGAGAAATCGCCCATGAGGTGGCCGACATTGATGCGGAAGGCCGCTACTTGGAGTGCCGTTTTGGTCACTTATGTGTCATTTCTTTGTACCTGCCAAGTGGGTCTAGTGGCGAAGAACGGCAGCAATTCAAGTTCAGTGTAATGGCACGCTTCATGCTTCATTTAGAAAAGCTCATCAGTCAGGGCTATGAAGTCGTCATTTGCGGTGACTGGAATATTGCACACCAAGAAATTGATTTAAAAAATTACAAGGGCAACAGAAAAAATTCCGGATTTTTGCCGGAAGAGCGCGCTTGGATGACCGATTTATTCAATCGCGTGGGATGGGTAGATGTGTATCGCGGGCTACATCCAGAGACAACGGATGCGTGTTATACCTGGTGGAGTAATCGCGGCCAGGCTTGGGCAAAAAATGTGGGTTGGCGTATTGATTATCAAATTGCAACGCCAGCATTTGCGACCAAGGCAACACAAGCCAGTATTTATAAAACAGAGCGATTCAGCGATCACGCGCCACTCATCATTGACTACCTAGATTAGGTTACCGAGACTAGCTTGATGCTAGCGGTAGAAAGGGTTGCGATGTTGGAATTTTTATTGAAAGCATTGGCGATTTTCATCATGTTGACATTGTCACCGTTTGCACTAGGCATCGCCAATGCAGAAGGCAATGCGCTGATTGATGTGACACATCGTATTAGCGCAGCATATTCAGATGTCGATATGCGCATGGGGCTGGTTACACAGAAAAATGCGCAGGCGTGTGTAGAGGACGAATGTGTTGCACGACAGCAGTTTGACGAACGTGTTGTCACATTAGGTGAGCGTTTGGCCTTGGCTGCCTACACCGTGTATCCGGATTTGAAAAAGCGTATTCCTGCATTTCAGTTTAAGGTAATAGATAAAGTGGCTGCTGCCACTACGTCTACTGCTAACGGACGTGTGGTGGTTTTTCGCGGCTTGCAACAGCTTACATTAAGCGATGAGGTATTAAGCTATGTGTTGGCACGTGAAATGGGGCATGTGATTGGCCGGCACCACACACATAATATTGCAACCAAACTCATGATTACAGCCATTGCCAGTATTGTGTTTCCAGCGTTGGCCATTGTCAGCGCTTCATCCACTGCAGCACAAGCATCTACAGCAACCTCCGCTGTGACGAGCGCAGCTTCTTCTGTGACCAGTTTTGTGGGCTCAGAGGTCGCGCTTAAAAAGGCAAAGCCAAATCAATTAGCTGAATCGGATCGTATTGCGCTGAATCTGATGTTGTATCAGGGCTATGACATGCAAATGGTGTTAGATGGATTGCCGAGTGCCGATACAGCCACTACCGCATGGCTAAAGGATTTGCAGTCCAGCACGACAAGCCTAGCAACATTCATGGATACGCAGGTCATCGACCTCGCGCAAGCGCCTATCTAAAGTTTTTCTCTCCGGCTTCCTTATTTTTGTAAGGAAGCCCCTTCCCTCGCGACTAAGTCAGGTAATCATCTAGATGGTTACTTTCTGTTTGGCGCATATTGACGCACATGACTCTCGAGAGGAATAAAAATGACTATTGAAACATCAAAAATGAGCAAAGGTACCATGTTGGCACTAGGGGCTGCAGCATTGATTTTGGCAGGCTGCGCCAGTGGCGGTGCAAAAACAGCTGGTAATTCGGCAACAGTTGCTTGTGTGGGCGTAAACTCATGCAAGGGCAGTAGCGCTTGTAAAACTGCTGGTAACGAATGCAAAGGGCACAACGCATGTAAAACTGCAAAAAATGCATGTAAAGGCCAAGGGTCATGTGCAAATCCAGCCAATGCATGTAAAGGCCAAAATGATTGTGCCGGCCATGGACATTTGGCTTTAACTGGCGCTGAGTGTGATGCTAAAGGTGGACATGCTGTTTAGTGATGGTTTTTAATACTTAGGTTAATACTTAGGGTGTGTAATGCAAAGTAAAGTAGAAAGTGTATGGGTTATATATGCTTTCTACTTGCTTCACTCAAAAATACCCATCAATGACATCACGCCATGAGGTAAAAATGACAGATAACGCTAGTTTTTTAGGGTTCGGTTTGGGCCTGCGTACAGAGCACTACCATGAGATTTTAGAAAACAAGCCTAAAGTCGATTGGTTTGAGGCGCTTTCTGAAAACTATATGGTGCCTGGCGGTAAACCGCTCTATTTTCTAGATCGGATTCGTGCCGATTACCCGATGGTCATGCATGGTGTGTCATTGTCCATTGGTTCGACAGCTCCTGTGAACTTGGATTACTTAAAAGAATTAAAGCAATTAGCCGACCGCATACAACCCGCTTGGATTTCCGATCACCTATGCTGGACCGGCATACATGGGCAAAACATGCATGATTTATTGCCCATGCCCTATACCGAAGAAGCCGCTAAGCATGTGGCAGAGCGCGTAAAAATTGTACAAGATTATTTAGGGCGTCAAATTCTGTTGGAGAATGTCTCTAGCTATGCCAGCTATGTGGATTCCACCATGACTGAGTGGGAATTTATTCAGCAAGTATCTGACGCAGCAGATTGTTTGCTGTTATTAGACGTGAATAATATTTATGTCAGCAGTTTTAATCATCAGTTTGATGCAAAAGCCTTTATTGATGGCGTGCCCAAGCAGCGCGTACGTCAGATCCATTTGGCGGGGCATCACAATCATGGTGATTATATTATTGATACACATGATGCACCGGTGATAGACCCGGTATGGGATTTGTATGCCCACGCCATACAGCGGTTTGGCGCAGTGTCGACCATGATCGAGCGCGATGATGATATTCCTGCGCTGGGTGTATTGGTAGAAGAACTGGACATTGCAAGGCAGTTAGCTGCCAAACATACACAAGATTTTTCACAGCGAAATGCGGCTTAAACCATGAGACAGTTAGCACAGTTACAGCAACATTTTCAGCGCTATTTGATGGACGATAGCCAGGCGGTGGATAGTCATGCGTTGGATAACAACTGGATTGTGGATGATACAAAAGTTGGCGCAACAAAACGCTTGGGCATATATCACAATGCCTACCGCATGCGCATTATTGAAGCGTTGGCAAGCCCGTATGGTGGACTAAAAAAGTTACTAGGTCCGGTTCAATTTCATGCCATAGCGTTAGGGTATTTGAATCGTTATCCATCCACTTACCCCAATCTGCGGTGGTATGGCAGCAAGATGGCGGACTACTTGCAGACGGTGTTGCCACACAATCTTGTAGCGACAGAAATGGCGACATTTGAGTGGGCAATTGCTGCCGCGTTTGATGCGCCTGATGTCACGGTCGTGACACTGCAAGACTTGGCTGAGATTCCACCTGCACAATGGGGCGAGTTAACATTTGTATTTCAACCGGGCTTGCAACTTTTGGCTTTACAAACTAACGCTGTGCCCACTTGGAAAGCATTGAATGACGATGAGGCGCCTTCGCAACCTGATCATCAACAGCATCTACATTGGCTGATTTGGCGTCAGCAAATGGATGCGAATTTTCGCTCGCTGGATAACACTGAAGCAACATTATTGGCACAAGCTTGCGACGGCCTAAGCTTTGGTGCGTTATGTGAGAAGCTATTTGAGACCGTGGGCGAAGATGCCACATTACAAGCGGCGCAGTATTTGGCCGGCTGGTTAGAGACGGAAATGATTGCCGACATTCATCGGTAAAATCTGTCTAGCTTAACTACAAAACTTCAACGACAAACTTTGTAGAATTTCGCCGGTTTGATTGTCTTGTACAAATATCACGGCGCCAGCATTTCGTTCTTTCCAAGGATGGCTTAAGTTAAACTGTTTACTGAACGCGTTGAGCGCATGCATAGGGTATGCACCAAATAACTCACGTACCACGTAATCATGGTGGAGTTCACTGCCATTGTTTTCACCAGCATTCACTTTGCTCACCAATTTATTTTCATATAAAGCCACAAATACATCAGCATGCTTGGCTAACTTGCTATCCAAGATCGTTGCTGATGCCTTGAGTGTGATGTCACCATTGCCTAACGGCACTGCGTCCAACTGTAATTGTGCGGACGAACGTGTCTGTTTGGATTGTTCAGTGAGTTTGCGTAACCGGCCACTTTCCCAACCTCTGAGGTCTTTGCCATTTAGCACAAACTGCGGCGTGTAGACAAAGCCCGCAGCATTAAAAGCAGCGGTCTTGCGTTGACGGTTGCTGTACTCTGCTTTGGAAAAGCGGTCTTGCCAGCCAATGTAGTTCCAATAATCGACATGAAACGCCAATGGCGTCACTTTAGTAATGTCTGTATCTAAGTGGCTGAGCCATTTGTCGGCTGGTGGGCAGCTGCTGCAGCCTTCAGACGTATACAGCTCCAGTAGTGGCACTATGTCTTCGCCGCTTTTGGCGGTACATTCAGCTGCATAGGTTTGTGCAATGCTGGAAAATAACAATGGAAGTACAAGGCTAAAAGCTTGAATTTGGCGCATGGCGCTTCTCCTGACTATGTGATGCATTAGTCGGAGAAGTGACGCTGTGCTTACAAAGGTTGTTCGTTTTCTTTGATGCTATTCCAAGGGGCGATTTTGTACAGCAGTAGCATGCCCGGAATCGCCAGTAAAAAACAGGTAATAAAGAAGTGAAACCAACCCATGCGTTCTACCATAAAGCCCGTACCTGCATTGGCCACAGTGCGTGGTACGGCGGCTAGGCTGGTGAATAGCGCAAACTGAGTGGCGGTATAGAGCGGATGCGTGGTTTGCGCAATATAAGCCACAAATGCGGCGGTGCCCAAGCCCACGCCAAAAGCTTCAAACCCAATCACTAATGCCAATATCAGCACATCATGTCCGGCAATTGCCAGCCAGGCAAAGCCCAAAATCGCCACCATTTGTACCAACCCAAACAGCCACAGTGCGCGGTTAATACCCAGTTGTATCATCCAGAGTCCGCCCAAAATGCCCCCAGCTACACTTGCCCAAAGCCCCGCGTTTTTAGCAACGAGACCAATCTCGGTTTTACTAAACCCCATGTCTAAATAAAACGGCGTTGCCAGCGCAGTGGCCATGCTATCGCCCAGTTTATACAGGAAAATAAACGCCAAAATAGTCAGTGCAGTGCGGATACCATTCCGTGAGATAAATTCATGAAACGGCTCCACCACAGCTTGTTTGAGCGTTTTAGGCGCGCCAGCTTTAAGCAATGGCTCTTTCACTAACAGCGTCATGGCAAGCCCGGGCAACATAAAGAGTGCGGTGATCACAAACACGCTGTGCCAAGGTAGGTGATCTGCCAAAATCAAAGAAACAGACCCCGGAATCAAGCCCGCGATTTTGTATGCATTGACATGGATGACATTGCCTAAGCCCAGCTCAATATCTGGCAATATCTCACGGCGGTAAGCATCTAATACAATGTCTTGGCTGGCGCTAAAAAACGCTACCACTGCTGCTAAATAGGCCACAGTCCAAATATCTAATTGCGCATGCAAGTAGCCAAATGCTGGGATGCTGAATAAAAGCGCCAATTGTGTGATGAGTAACCAGCCACGCCTGCGCCCCAATGGTGGCGAGTAGCGGTCAAATAATGGTGCCCAGATAAATTTCCACGTAAACGGCAAGCTGATGAGCGAGAATAAGCCTATCGCTTTCAGGTCTACGCCTTCGGAACGTAGCCATGCTGGCAACAGGCTAATTAAAATATACAGCGGCAGGCCAGAGCTAAAGCCTGTAAACACGCATATCAGCATGCGCTTATTAAAGATGATTTCTTTAAAGTTTCGGGGAGAGGTCATGCATCCTGCTTTGAAAGGATGCTAGGCACTTTTAAGCCGGTACATGGCCAAATTGCCAAGGAAATTAGGTAGGAATTGAATATCTTGACCGTCTGTAATTACCTTGCGCTCAATAATGGCGATGTGATGTTTGGTGCAAAATGCATCAAAGTCATCAATCGTGCATAGATGCACATTGGGCGTGTCGTACCACTGGTATGGCAGGGTTTTGGAAACCGGCATATTGCCGAATACGATTTGAAAACGATTGCGCCAGTAACCAAAATTGGGAAAGGTGACGATCGCTTCGTGCCCAACCCGCAGCATCTCTTGCACAATGCCTTCTGTATTGTGCATGGCTTGTAGTGTTTGCGAGAGTATGACGGTATCAAACGATTGGTCTTCAAACCCGGATAAGCCTGACTCCAAATCCATCTGTAATACATCTACGCCGTTTTCCATGGCGGTGAGCCAGTTGCTGTCATCTTTCTCCACACCGTAGCCGCGAATATCATGCTGATGATGCAGATGGGTGAGTAACTCGCCATCGCCGCAGCCTAAATCTAGTACTTTGGCATGTGGTTTTACCCATTGGCTAATTAAGGCAAAGTCAGGGCGAATCGCAGTATGGTCTGTGCTCGATTGTATGGGCTGGCTCATAGGTGTTTACACTTTCACTTTCGCCAAATAACTACGCATAATGGCATGGTAATGTGGGTCTGGCATGAGGAATGCATCATGGCCATGTGCGGCTGTGACCTCGGCATAGCGCACAGAAATTTCATTGTCCAGCAGTGCTTTTACAATTTCTTTGGAGCGTGCGGGGGAGAAACGCCAATCGCTGGTGAACGATACCACCAAGAATTTGGCTTTGACATGCGCAAGTGCTGCAGACAGGTTGCCACCATAATCCAGCGCTGGGTCAAAATAATCTAGCGCACGTGTCATGCGTAAATAGGTGTTGGCATCAAACTCGCCAGCGAATTTATCGCCTTGATAACGCAAGTAAGATTCCATTTCAAATTCCACATCAAAGCTATATTTGATGGTGCCGTCACGCAATTTTCGCCCAAATTTTGCACCCATCACGTCGTCGGACAGATAGGTAATATGCCCCAGCATACGTGCAATACGTAAGCCGCGGCGTGGTACTACCCCATAATTGTAGTAATCGCCATCGTGAAATTCCGGGTCAGTGATAATGGCCTGGCGCGCCACCTCGTTAAACGCCATATTCTGTGCGGTGAGGTTGGGTGCAGAGGCAATGACCAGCGCATGTTTTACGCGATCAGGAAATGCAATCGCCCATTGCAGTGCTTGCATACCACCTAAGCTGCCGCCAATCACTGCTGCGAGTTGTTGTATGCCCAAGTAATCCATTAAGCGCGCTTGCGATTGCACCCAGTCCTCAACAGTGACGACTGGAAAGGTAGCACTGTAAGGGCGATCGGTGGCTGGGTTGGTATTGGATGGGCCGCTACTGCCATGACAGCCGCCCAGATTATTGACGCCAATCACAAAAAATTTATTGGTGTCTAATGGTCTGCCCGGGCCGACTAGGTTGTCCCACCAGCCAGCTGATTTGTCAGACTCTTTATATTTTCCTGCTACGTGGTGATTGCCAGACAGCGCGTGACAGATCAACACCGCATTCGATTTGTCTGCATTCAGCTCGCCATAGGTTTCATAAGTGAGGTGGTACTGCGGCAACACTTCACCACTTTTGAGCGGCAACGGGGTGTCAAAATGCGCGGATTGTGGGGCAACAAGGCCTACGGAGTTATTTTCAGACATTTCGTGATTATACTATGTGATACTTTAAAAAATCACTTCTCGTGCGAAAGGACAACATGCAGAATCTTCAGGCATTTCAATCACATGTGCCACAACTTGCGCAAAGAGTGTACGTGCATGCTTCTGCAACATTAATTGGTCAAGTAACGATTGGTGAAGATAGCTCGATATGGCCCGGTGTCGTGATTCGCGGGGATGTGAATTTTATTCAGATTGGCGCGGAGTCGAATATTCAAGAACTCAGTAGCTTGCATGTCAATCACCGTTCACCACAAGACCCGCAAGGTGCGCCATTGGTGATCGGTAACCGTGTGACCATTGGCCATATGGTGATATTACATGGCTGCACGATAGAAGATGAATCGCTCATTGGCATGGGTAGCATTGTCATGGATAAAGCCGTGGTGCAGCGTCATGTGTTATTGGCTGCGGGCAGTTTGGTGCCTGAGGGCAAGGTGCTAGAAAGCGGTTACCTGTATATGGGGCGGCCAGCCAAGCAGGTGCGTGCACTCACTATTGATGAAATCACACAGCTGCAGCAATCTGCTGCCATGTACGTACAGCTCAAGCAAGTATATTTAGATGAAGCCCAAACCTAAGACTAGGCTGATCTGAGTAGCGCTGGCAAATCGGCAATGCTGTTGAGCGTTGCATTTGGTTGAACCGCAGAGCTCTCCGCATACGCCTGACGGTACTTACCCGTGCGCACTAGCACACCGCGAATCTTGCTTGCTTGTGCACCGCCTACGTCCGCATCAATATCGTCGCCAATCATCAGCACTTGTTCTGGTGTCAGTTGCATATCTGCCAGCACCGCAGAGAAAAAATCCGCAGAAGGTTTGCCAATCATCGTGGCTTGCGTATTGGTGGCATATTCCAAGCCATCAATAAATGCGCCGATATCCATTTGTAAACCTTGCTCGGTTTGCCAAAATCGGTTTTTGTGAATCGCCAGCAATTTTCCACCACCCATCACGCACTGAAATACCTCATTCAACATGGCGTAGGTCCATGCATTGCCGATATCGCCAATCACAATCCACTGCGCATCGGTATCGGATTGTTGAAATTGCTGAAAGTCTCGCTTGACGTCTTCTGCCAACAATAGGCGGCAGATGGGATTGTCTTGTTGCTTAAGTAGGTGGAGTGCGGCTTGCGGTGCGCTGAAAATTTCTGATTGGTCGACTTCAAAGCCTAACCCGCTTAATTTCTTTTGTAGCGAGGCCAGTGACAATGTGCTGGTATTGGTGACGAAGCGACATACGTAGCCTGCTTTGCGCAGTTGCTTGACTGCATCTATTGCGCCTTCAACAGGTGTGTTGCCAACATACAGCACACCATCTAAATCGAACATAATGCCTTTGATGGTTGAGAAATCGGCCATAAGATTCTCCATCGTTGTATAGCGGTGTTAAGTGAGTGATGTTAAGTGGAAATCATAGGCGAAACCATGCCAAACGTCACGCGTTGTATGCCCGCTAAATCCAACCGATGCCCAATATTGGAGAACTGTGCCTGTGCAAGCAATTCGGCAACCGCTTGCGCCTGATCATAACCATGTTCCAGCATTAACCAACCGTTCGGCCTTAAGTATTCTGGAGCATGCGTAATAATATGGCGGATATCATCCAAGCCATCTGCGCCAGAAGTAAGTGCTGACTTTGGCTCAAAACGTACATCACCTTGTGATAAATGCGGGTCATTCTCGGCAATATAAGGCGGGTTGCTCACAATCATGTCAAAGCGCTGTACCTGCAATTGGCTAAACCAATCACTGTATTGAAAAGAGACGTTATTTAAGCCAAGATTATTTGCATTCTCGGTAGCAACAACCAGTGCTGCTTTTGAGGCGTCGACTGCTGTGACTATGGCCAGTGGTCGATATTTGGCAATTGCCAAGGCAATTGCACCTGTACCTGTACCTAAATCTAAAACTTGACACACTGCATGTTCTGGAATCGTTTGTAATGCTTGCTCGACCAATGTTTCCGTATCTGGCCGTGGAATTAAGGTATCTGGTGTGACTTTTAGTGGCAGGCCAAAAAATTCGCGCTCGCCCAAAATATGGGCAATGGGGTCGCCGTTTAAACGTCGCTGTAATAGCGCCTTAAAAGTAGCATGCTGGTCAGGCGTGAGTGTGTCATCTGCGTGGGCGATTAGCCAAGCATGATTAACGTTTAAAACTTGTTGCAATAAAAGTCGTGCTTCAAGCGTAGCTTCGTCTGAGCCAAGCTTAGAGGCGGTATCAGCAAGCGTGATTTTAATTTTCATCCGTTATGTTCGTCACTCCAGCGAAGGCGGGAATCCATTTTTGAATTTAAGTAGCTGGTGCTGACCGTGTGGGCAAACTAGTTGCCACCCTACTTGGCTGTGAGTTTGCATTAAATTGCATCTTCATCAGACTCATCCAACTTGTCTTTGGCGGTAAATGGGTCTGAGAGTGCATCAGCATATTTTGCTAAGTCTCTGAGTATTTCGGCTGTTTCTTCGTATGACAACGTGCTATCTATGCTTCTTAGTCCACTGTTATCGAGCCAAACTGGGACTGTAGCGTTGGCTAATATTTGACCATTTTCAATTCTTGACTCGACATGCTTCATTTGGTTATAGATGGAATTTAGACGTTGCTCAATTGAGCCATCATTCTTTTTAAAAGCGCTGGCCTCCCATGCTGTTACTAGTAAGGCATAAGCATGCCATGCTTGGCCTAAAAAACATTCCCAATGGAATAAAGCTTTGGCATATATTGCTGGGGATTGCTTGCCTTTGCTAAGGAATTCTGCTGTTGCTTGCCTAGCGTGCTCATGCTCACTAAAAGCGAACTGTGCCCTGCGAAGAAAATTATAGGCATAGGCGCTCATGGGAAATTGATACTTTGCCCGCAATAAAGAGTTCAGAAAGTAATTACTCATCCAATGAGCAGACTCTTTAGCGTAGTTTGACATGTCAGGAATTTCTGCTGACTCAAAAAGTGAAACACTTGGTGCAATAAGACTGTCCAGTACATCATTTGAGTATTGGACAGTCACAATTAACCTTCTTCACCCAACGTCGCCAGCAAGTCCGCCTGATGCTCTGTTGCTAACGCATTTATCAGTTCGTCCATATCGCCTTCAGTAATCGCGTCAATCTTATATAAGGTGAGATTAATACGATGGTCGGTAATACGACCTTGCGGATAATTGTAGGTGCGGATGCGCTCGGAGCGATCGCCGGAGCCAATCAAATTGCGGCGTTCAGAAGCGATTTTGCTGTTTTGCTCATCCACTTGTTTGGCTTTGATGCGAGCCGCCAGCACCATCATCGCTTGTGCTTTGTTGGCATGTTGACTACGGCCATCCTGACATTCCACGACAATGCCAGTAGGGAAGTGCGTAATGCGTACGGCAGAATCGGTTTTGTTAATATGTTGACCACCTGCGCCGCTTGCTCTAAAGGTATCCAAGCGAATATCAGCAGGATTAATCACCACGTCGCTCACTTCATCAGCTTCTGGCAGGATAGCGACTGTACAAGCAGAAGTATGGATGCGCCCTTGTGTTTCGGTGTCGGGTACGCGTTGCACGCGATGCCCGCCGGATTCAAATTTCATTTTAGAATACGCGCCTTGTCCTTCGATTTTGGCAATAATTTCTTTGTAGCCACCCACTTCGCCTTCATTGGCTGAGAGCACTTCCACTTTCCAGCGTTGGCGTTCTGCGTAACGGCTATACATACGGAATAAGTCGCCCGCAAATAAGCCAGATTCATCACCGCCCGTGCCGGCGCGGATTTCAAGAATGATATTTTTTTCGTCGTTAGGGTCTTTGGGCAGCAACAGTTTTTGCAGTTCCAGCGCAATTTCTTCTAATCTATTTTTGCCGGCTTCAATTTCTTCTTGCGCAAACTCTTTCATATCCGGGTCGCTCAGCATGGCGTGTGCTTCTTTAATGTCGGCCTCTGTTTGCACGTAAAGATGATATTGCTCAACGATGGGCGTGATTTCCGCGTGCTCGCGCGAAATTTTGCGGTAGTTGTCCATGTTGCTGGTGATGTCTTCGGAAGACATCAGGCGGTTGACTTCATCTAGGCGCTCGCTCAGGCTGGCGAGCTTTTGTAATATGGAGGATTTCATGCTGACTTCTTTAAGATTTAATATTGTAAAGCTGTCGTAAGACTGCTTCTAAATGGGTGTGTTCTTGACCGTGTGATTGGTTGAGCGCATGGCTGGGCGCATGCAAAAATTTATTGGTGAGCGCATTACTCAGGGTTTCCAGCACTTTTTCTGGCGATTCCCCTTTTTGAATCAGCTTGAGCGCTTTTTCTAATTCGGCTAGGCGCATTGCGTCTACTTGGTCACGCAAGGCTTTGATGGTGGGCACCGATTCACGTTTTTTAAGCCAGTGCATGAAGTGCTCAACACGTGCGGCCACAATCATTTCTGCATTTACCGCGGCCTCTTGGCGGCTACCCATGCCATCGGCCACTACTTGTGCCAAATCGTCTACGGTGTACAGAAACACGTCATCCAATTGTGCGACTTCTGGTTCAATATCGCGCGGCACTGCCAAATCCACCATGAACACAGGGCGATGACGGCGTGTTTTAATCGCGCGCTCTACCATGCCTAGCCCGACAATCGGCAGTTGGCTGGCGGTGCTGGTAATCACAATATCAAACTCGGCAAAGCAATCCGGTAAATCGTTGAGCAGAATGGCGTGTGCATAAACGCCTTGCGATTGCATTTTTTCAGCCAGTTGCATGCCGCGCTCAATGGTACGGTTGGCAACGGTGATAGATTTAGGGCGCTGTGCGGCAAAATGGTCTGCGCACAGTTCAATCATCTCGCCCGCGCCAATAAACAATACTTTTTGTTGGCCAATATCACCAAAAATACGCTGTGCTAGCTTGATGGCCGCTGCCGCCATGGAAATGGAACTGCCGCCAATGTCGGTATTGGTGCGCACTTCTTTGGCGACTTCAAACGTACGCTGAAACAATTTGTGCAACATGGTGCCTAGCGTGCCGGCCTCTTGCGCAACTTTGATGGATTGCTTGAATTGCCCCAAAATTTGTGGCTCGCCCAGTACCATGCTATCTAAGCCAGAAGCGACACGGAACGCATGTTTGACGGCTTCTTGGTTGGAAAATGTATAGGTATAAGGCTGTACTTTATCCAGCGCCAGTTTGTGGTAGTTGGCTAGCCAGTCAATCACAGGTTCAGGTCGCTCAGATTGCACGTAAATTTCTGTGCGGTTGCAGGTCGATAAAATGGCTGCTTCCGCTGCATTTCGTGCTGTGAGGTCGCTCAACGCATGGCGTAATGTTTCACCGTTGAAGGCAACATTCTCGCGAATGGCGATAGGGGCGGTGGTGTGATTCACACCAATGGTATAAAGCTGCATGTGGCTATTTTACCAAGGCATTGATTGAAATAGGAAATACCATCAAAAAAAGATCAATTTTGCCTGCAATGCATGCATGAAAGTGTGTTGGTGAGATTAAGCATGCGTAATTTTGAAGGATTGGCTTATCTTAGGCAAGAAATAGCGTTAAAATAGTAAATTATCCTTATAAACCAAAATGGAAGTGCGTTGTTAGGGTATGCCTAATGATGTATTGGGTATATGACACACTCCCATTGACACTATTTACTATTACTAAGCAGACGGAATCAAGAGCATGGACAAAACATTTAGAATTGCACCGAGTATCCTTTCAGCCAACTTTGCCAAATTAGGCCAAGAAATTGAAGATGTGATTAAATCAGGCACAGACATCGTGCACTTTGATGTGATGGACAATCATTACGTGCCAAACTTAACCATTGGGCCTTTGGTATGTGATTCGATTCGTGAAATCTCTAAAAATGTGGGCGCGTTGATTGACGTGCATTTAATGGTGAAGCCAGTGGATCGCATTATTCCTGACTTTGCTAAAGCGGGTGCCAATATCATCACTTTCCACCCAGAGGCATCCGATCATATTGATCGTAGCTTGGCGTTGGTACGTGACCAAGGCTGTAAATCGGGCTTGGTATTCAACCCAGCCACACCGTTGCATTACTTGGATTACGTGATGGACAAAGTGGACATGATTTTATTGATGTCTGTGAACCCTGGTTTTGGTGGTCAAAAATTCATTCCAGAAACATTGAACAAACTGAAACAAGCGCGTGCACGCATTGATGCTTATTACGAAAAAACTGGCCGCCAAATCTGGTTAGAAGTAGACGGCGGCGTGAACGCAGCAAACATTGCAGATATTGCACGTGCTGGTGCGGATACGTTTGTAGCGGGTAGTGCGATTTTTGGTTCACCAAAAGACACTGACCCTAACCGTTACGATACGGTCGTTGGTCAAATTCGTGCTTCATTAGCCACGGTATAAATTGGCAACCGTGTAGTTTATTCGCAGTGCGTGAGTAAGGTAGCGTTCAATGTCGCAATTTAAAGTAAGCGCATTGATGTTTGATTTGGATGGCACCTTGCTCAATACTGCACCGGAAATTGCGTACGCAGCGAATGCAATGTTAACGGAGTTAGGATTGCCTCCATTGCCTTATGCGCAAATTAAAGGGTATATCGGTGAGGGTGCGCAAGTCTTGATACAGCGCTGTTTGGCTGGTGCGTTGCATGATGTACCAGACCAAGCTTTACAGGCGACAGCACAGCATTTGTTTTTTGCGCATTATGCTAACAACGTGACAGACAGTTTGCCGTTTGATGGTGTGCAAGATGGCCTAGCGGTCTTAAAGCAGCGCAATTTAAAGCTGGCTTGCGTGACGAATAAACCAGAAAAGTTTACGCGTCCGTTGTTAGAGGCAAGTGGCTTGGCCGATTTTTTTGAAATCGTGGTGTCGGGCGATACCTTGCCAAAGAAGAAGCCTGACCCTATACAATTACATCACATTTGTGCAGAATTCGATGTGATGGAGATGGAAGCGATGTTGGTGGGTGATTCCGCCACGGACATTGCAGCAGCACAAGCCGCCGGCTGTTTTATTGTGACGGTGCCGTATGGGTATAATCAAGGAAAACCCATTGATGAAAGCCAAGTGGACGCGATGATTCGAGATTTAACTGAATTGCCGTCTATACTGATGTAATAGCAAATTTTTTAGTTCACTAAACCAACTTTTGACTCAACCAACTTAAAGTGTATTGATATGTGTTCTCAACAAAGTAATTTTCCATTCCAGCCTCAAATAAGCTGGCGCAGTTCTTGGCGAAGCTAAGACACGACTTGTTCATGTCTGTGTAGTCATCAGACTTATCCATCGCACCGGGTTGTGATGGGCGACCAAAATAGAAAATTATGCAGAAAGTGTAGAACCATGTTAACCACGATTTCCCAGTCAGAATTTAATGCCTTAGCGGCGCAGGGTTATAACCGCATACCGCTGGTGCTTGAAACCTTTGCCGATTTAGACACGCCGTTATCCCTGTATCTTAAATTAGCCAATCAGCCCTTTTCTTATTTATTAGAGAGCGTGCAAGGCGGCGAGCGTTTTGGGCGCTACTCCATTATCGGCTTGCCTGCCAAAACCAGAATTGTTGCCAATGGGCAGCAACTACAAGTGATCCAACATACACAAGTGATTGAAACCCATGACGATGTCAACCCGCTGGATTTCGTCAAAGCCTACCAAGCGCGTTTTAAAACACCACCTTACGAAGGTCTGCCAAGATTTACTGGCGGCTTGGCAGGGTATTTTGGCTATGAGACGATTCGCTATATCGAAAAACGCTTAGCCAATACCAATAAGCCAGATGCTGTGGGCGTGCCTGATGTGCTGTTGATGGTGTCCGAAGAAATAGCTGTCATCGATAATTTAAGCAGCAAGCTCTATTTTATTGTATATGCTAATCCAGATGAAGCGGATGCCTACAGCAATGCATGTGCACGTATTCAATCATTGCTGGGCATGTTACGTAAAACAGTGGCGATTCCAGAATCGCAGCCTATGCCTAAAACAGAGGCCGCCTCAGAGTTTGGTGAAGAGGCATTTAAAGCGGCAGTGAAAAAAGCGCAAGCCTATATTTTAGAAGGCGACATCATGCAAGTGGTGTTGAGCCAACGCATGTCGCAATCGTTTGCTGCGCCGCCACTTTCACTTTACCGTGCTTTGCGCAGCTTAAACCCTTCTCCTTATATGTTCTATTACGATATGGGCGATCACCATGTGGTGGGCGCTTCGCCAGAGATTTTGGTGCGTTTGGAGCATGATACTGTGACATCACGCCCGATTGCCGGCACGCGCCCACGTGGTAAAACCCGAG